>OHBJ01001156.1_pt1 | contig 18039 bp, 18 predicted proteins | sample 1577241 | NCBI WGS metagenome assembly OHBJ01 (sample SAMEA3541594, study PRJEB24748) | human gut metagenome | biome: human gut; feature: human-associated habitat; material: faeces | place: China | collected 2012 | reverse complement strand
AATGGGGTGAAGTTGTATGCGCGGTTTTTTTTGTAACTATTCAGAGCCGAGGAAATTTGCATAAATTTGCGAATCATGCTTGCATGAATGAGCATAATTTTGGAAATTTCTTTGGCGAGCTAGCCTCAATGAGCAAAAAGGAAGCATCGCAGATGCGATTTTGCGAATGAGGCTCTGAATAGTTACGATATGACAATGTAATACACATCCCAGGCACAAGTAAAAATACGTGTGAATCATTCACACAGAAATGAGGAGTAAGATGGCAGATTTAAACGAATTGAATGAAAAAGTCGAACAGATCAAAGCCGACATCCGGGAACAGCTGGAGAAGATCGAGAACACCAAGGGTGTCTACGAGTACAAAAAGACCATTCTCGACAAGAACGGTATTATCGGCGGACTGATGAAGCAGATGGGTTCCGTGCCCAAGGAAGAGAAGGCTGACTTCGGTAAGAAAGTCAACGAATTGAAGAACTGGGCAAGCGAGCATTTCGATGAGCTGAACACGAAGTTAAAAGAAAAAGAGATGGAGCTGCGCTACGAGAGCGAGAAGATCGATATCTCCATGCCGGCAAAGAGCCGCAAGACCGGTAACCTCCATCCTGTAACCCAGGTGCGTAACCAGCTGATCGATATCTTCGCATCCATGGGCTTCAGCGTATATGAAGGAACCGAGATCGAGACCGATTATTACAACTTTACCGCACTGAATACCCCGCAGGATCACCCCGCAAGAGACATGCAGGATACCTTCTACCTGTCTCCGGAATTTCTGCTTAGAACCCAGACCTCTGCAGGTCAGGTACACGTTATGGAGAGCCAGAAGCCTCCCATCAAGATCTTAAGCCCCGGTAAAGTATTCCGTTCCGATGATGATGCGACCCATTCTCCGATGTTTACCCAGATGGAAGGCCTCGTAGTGGACAAGACCATCACTCTGTGTGACCTGAAGGGTATGCTGGAAGTACTGGTACAGAAGATCTTCGGTGAAGGTACCACCACGAGACTGCGTCCTTCTTATTTCCCGTTCACCGAGCCTTCCGTAGAGGTCGATGTCAGCTGCTTCGCCTGCGGTGGCTGCGGCTGCCGTCTGTGCAAGGGTACCGGCTGGATCGAAGTACTGGGTGCAGGTATTGTAAATAAGAAAGTGCTGGAGAACTGCGGTATTGACTCCGAGGAGTACAGCGGACTGGCATTTGGTATCGGTATTGAGCGTCTGGCAATGTTAAAGTACGGTATTAACAATATCAAACTGTTATATCAATCTGATATGCGTGTACTGGATCAGATCAATGATGACTAAGATCACAGGAATATGATTTTAAAACAGTAACGATGCAAGGAACATTACGAGAGGATGTCGTACAAGACGACGCCGAAGGAGGTAAAAGATATGTTAGTACCACTTAGTTGGTTAAAAGAATATGTAGATATTGATGTAGAAGCCAAGGAACTGGAGGAAAAGTTATTTTCCTGCGGATTTGAGGTAGAGGAATCCTACGAAGTAGGTAAGGACATCAGCGGCGTGGTAGTCGGACTGGTAGAAGAGTGTGAGCCCATCCCTGAGACCCACTTACATGTATGTAAGGTAAATGTAGGCGACGCAGAGCCCCTGCAGATCTGTTGTGGTGCGGATAACGTACATGCAGGCGGCAAATACCCCGTAGCACTGGAAGGTGCGCAGGTATACGCTACCGCAAAAGATCATGTGACCATCGAGGGCACCATGAAGATCAAAAAAGGCAAGCTGCGCGGCTATGAGTCCTGCGGTATGCTGTGTTCCGGTACCGAGCTGGGACTGACTGAGGATCTGTACCCCGGTGCAGGCTACAACGGACTGCTGGTACTGCCGGAGGATGCCGAGATCGGTGCAGATGTAAAGCCTCTGTTACAGTTGGATGACTGGATCTTCGATATTGCCATTACCGCCAACAGACCGGACTGCGAGAGTATCTTCGGTATTGCCAGAGAAGTAGCGGCGATCCTGAACAAACCCGTGAAGACTCCGGCACTGGATTACACCGAGAGCGGCGTTACCAAGGATGGTTTCACCGTAACTGTGGATGCTCCGGATCTGTGCCCCAGATATATCGCACACTATGTAACTGATGTGAAAATCGGCGAATCCCCTGCATGGATGAAGAGACGTCTGGCACTGGTAGGCATCGGATCTATCTCCAACGTGGTAGATATCACGAACTACATCTTAAAAGAGCTGGGTCAGCCTATGCACGCATTTGACTCTTCTTACATTGAAGGCAATGCCATTCATGTAAGACGTGCCCATGACAAAGAGAAGATTGTGACTTTGGATGAAAAAGAGTTTGAATTAAACGAAAACAACCTCGTCATCTGCGATGGCGTAAAACCTGTAGCACTGGCAGGTATCATGGGCGGCTTAAATTCCGAGATCCGCGATACCACAGAGGCTGTCATCTTCGAGTCCGCAAAATTTGCAAGAGACAATATCCGTAAGAGCTCCAGAGCACTGGGACAGTCTTCCGATTCTTCCCAGAGATATGCCAAAGGCGTGGATGAGTATGCTACCGTTATGGCAAGCAAGAGAGCATTGCACCTGATCGAGGAGCTGGGCTGTGGTAAAGTATCCTCTACTCACGTAGAGGCAAACACCGGTAACTCCATTGAACCCACCGAGATGAAGGCAAGCATCAAGAAGGTGAACGGCGTACTGGGTATTGAAGTACCTACCGCTGACATTGAGAGAATCTTAAAGTCCCTGAATTTCCAGCCTGTCATTAACGGCGACGAGCTGACCATTCAGGTACCTGCATACCGTGAAGATATGGAATCCTATCCCGATATCGCAGAGGAAGTCATCCGTATGTACGGTTACGACCATGTAACCCCGACTTTTCTCGCGGCAGCAGCTGTAACCAGCGGTGGTATGAATACGAAGCAGAAGACCGAGCTTAAGATCAAGAGAGCACTGTGTGCACAGGGCGCATTTGAGGGCGTACATTACTCCTTCTTCTCCCCTTCTGATCTGAATCTGTTAGGTCTGCCCGAGGATGCACCGGAGAGACATGCGATCCGCCTGATCAACCCGATCAACGAGGATCTGTCCCTGATGCGTACCACTCTGGCGCCCCAGATGATCCACGCGATCGGCCGTAACCAGAAGAACGGCTGCCTGGAAGGCAGAGTATACGAGATCGGCAATAAATTCATCCCTAAGGATCTGCCTCTGACCGAGTATCCCGATGAGAGAGAGACTATCTGCATCGGTATCTGGGGTAAGGAAGAGAATTTCTTCACTCTGAAAGGTCTGGTAGACACCGTAGCAGAGACTCTGTTCATTGATTTCGAATATGTAGAGGACAAGAAGACCTTCCTGCATCCTTACCGTACCGCAAAAATCCTGTACAACGGCGAAGAGATCGGCTACTTAGGTCAGCTGACCTACGAGATCCAGAAGGAAGAAGACATGCGTGAGTCCGCATACATCGCAGAGATCGATCTGAAAGCCCTGCGTCCTGTATACGGCAAGGTTCCCACCTTCACACCGATCTCCAAGTTCGCGAAGGAGACCAGAGACCTGGCACTGGTAATGAACAAGTCCGTTACCTGCGGCGAGGTAGAGAAGGCAATCGCAGAAGCCAGCAGCTTCGTGGAGTCCGTAGAACTCTTCGATGTCTATGAAGGCTTACAGGTAGGACCCGAGAAGAAGTCCATGGCATTCACCGTAACCTTTGCTCCGAAGGAGGAAGAATTCACCACAGAGGCAGTGGACGGCTATGTGAAGAAGATCCTGAAGAACCTGAACAACAAGCTGGGTGTAGAGCTTAGATCTTAACATAGTAACTATTCAGAACCATAAAATATTTAAAAATCTCTCCGAATGAAGCCTTCACTTAGGAATTATAAGAAAAAACAGTTTTTGAGTGACGTCTTCAAGCAGTGACAAAAAGAAATAACGACCATACAAGAGTAAGAATGCTCCTGTGTGGTTGTTTTCTTATGCTCAAGTACCAAAAGGGTATGAGAGGTTATTCTATGCGGCACTGGAAGAATTCGGACTGTAAAGAGGTGTCATAACCGGCGTGAAGCCCGGAGCCGGATTATGTCATTACGGTTGTGGATGAAGCATATACTGAATTTGCGCAGGGAGCTCTATCTGAATAAAAGGAGGCAGCTTAGATGTACCGGGTAATTGATCTACACTGTGATACGATACCTAATATGTACTCGGATTTCAGGGAAGGGAAGGAGGCTTCCCTTCTTTCCAATTCCGGAAGAATCGATTTGAACCGGATGAGAGAAGGGGGATATATTTGCCAGTGCTTTTCCCTTTTTACCCATCTGGGAGCATTGAAGAAAAGAGGCGAGTCACCATTTACACATGTATTGGGGCTTGTAGATTTCTGGAAAACACAGATAGCGGAATATCCGGATATCATAGGACAGGTGACAACAGCAGAGAGTATGGAAGAGAACGCCAGGATGGGAAAGCTATCAGCTATGATGACAGTGGAAGAGGGCGGAGTGTATGAAGGAAAACTGGAAAACCTGTATGCACTATATGACAAAGGTGTCAGAATGTCTACCCTGACATGGAACTTTGCAAATGAACTGGGGTATCCCAATCCGGCAATCGCACCGGGAAGTCCCAGAATCCCGGACATGGTCAATGGACTTACGGATACTGGGAAAAGCTTTGTGGAGGAAATGGAGAGAATCGGCATTCTTATTGATGTTTCCCATTTAAATGATGCCGGCATACGGGACATTTTTGAGCTTACGCATGGCCCTGTGATCGCAAGTCACTCCAACGCACGTACACTCTGCTCACATCTGCGGAATCTCTCGGATAATAATATCAGAATGATCGGAGAGCGGGGCGGTGTTATCGGTATCAACTATTTCGTAGGATTTCTTGAGGATGGTGGAAAGATCGGGCGGATTGAAAAAATGGTGGAGCACATGCAATATATTAAAAACCTGGCAGGAATCGATGCAATAGCACTGGGAAGTGACTTCGATGGTTTCGGAGAGCTGTGTGAGTTGTCCGGCGCAGAAAAAATGCAGCAGCTTGCTTCAGAGATGGAACGACAGGGTTTTTCTTCCGCGGAAATCGATAAGGTATTTTCCTTAAATGCTTTAAGAGTATTTCGGTCTGTGCTGTCCTAAGAAAACTTATGTATCATAAGATGTGAGTATCATAAGATGCTAATATTAGAGTAGTCATTTTAGAAAAGATATGATAAAATAGCAGTTGCAGGCGCATTTTGCGCAGGCAGCTGTTGTTTTAATTTATTTGAAGATGCCATGGGCATCAGTGAGGTAGATAGATATGACAAAAGTAATCGGTGTGAGATTTCGTACAGCGGGCAAGGTATATTTCTTCGATCCGCTGCAGCTGGAAATAAAGAGAGGCGACCACGTGATCGTGGAGACCGCCAGAGGTATAGAGTTCGGTACGGTCGTAGCAGGAGTACATGAGGTAGAGGATGACAAGGTGATCCAGCCGCTGAAGCCTGTGATGCGGATCGCCGGAGAGAGAGATATCGAGCAGGAGGCTGCCAACAAAGAAAAAGAGAAGGAAGCCTTCAAGATCTGTAAAGAGAAGATATTAAAGCATGGTTTGGAAATGAAGCTGATCGATGCGGAGTATACGTTTGATAACAATAAGGTATTATTCTATTTTACAGCAGACGGACGTATCGACTTCCGTGAACTGGTCAAGGATCTGGCAAGTGTGTTCAAGACCCGTATCGAGCTGCGCCAGATCGGCGTCCGCGATGAGACCAAGATCCGCGGCGGTATCGGTATCTGTGGACGACCTCTGTGCTGTCACAGCTATCTGTCGGATTTCGTGCCGGTATCCATCAAGATGGCGAAGGAGCAGAATCTGTCCCTGAATCCCACCAAGATCTCCGGTGTCTGCGGCAGACTGATGTGCTGCCTGAAAAATGAGGAAGACACTTACGAAGAACTGAACCGCAAGCTTCCCGGTGTGGGTGACTATGTCCAGACGGCAGATGGCCTCCACGGCGAGGTACAGAACGTCAACGTACTGCGTCAGTTGGTCAAGGTACTGGTAGAAGTCGGTGACGAGAAGGAACTGAAGGAGTACGAGGCAGACACTTTACAGTTCAAGAGACGCCGCGGCAAAAAGGGCGGTCAGGAACTGTCTAAGGAAGAGCAGAAGGAACTTGAGAAGTTAGAGGAGATCGAGGAGAAGGAAGAAGCGGAAGAACGCGCAGAAAAACGTGCGGAGCAGCGCCCGGAGCGTCAGGACCGCAGAGAACAGAGAGCCGACAGCGAGAATCGCGGGGATAACCGCAGACGCGACGGACGCAGAGACGACAACCGCAGAAATAATAACCGTGGTGAGAATCAGAATCGTAATGATAACCGTGGAGAAAATCGGAACAACGAGAATCGTGGTGACAACCGCAGAGACAATAACCGTGACAACCGCAGGGATAATAACCGCGGCGACAGACGCCGTGAGAATCGTCCGCAGAACCGTCCGGAGCAGGTAAGAGAGAACAGCGATGTTCAGGGTGCAGAGCAGTCCGGCAGCCAGGGACAGGCACCAAGAGACAATTCCTTCCGCAGAAGACCGAGACACGGTGGCAGAAGAGACGGCAACAACGGTAATAACGGTAACGGAAGAAAACCGGAGAACACGAATGAAGGTTGAACTGAAGGATAAAGAACGAATTGATGACCTTCAGCGGAACGGTTATCAGATCATACAGAATCCGGAGAAATTTTGTTTCGGCATGGATGCGGTGCTTCTGACAGGATTTGCCAATGCCAGAGAGAAAGATATTTTACTGGATCTGGGGACAGGCACCGGGATCATCCCGCTTCTGATGGAAGCAAAATACCACTGCGCCCATCTCACCGGCCTGGAGATCCAGGAGGAGAGCGCAGATATGGCGAGACGCAGTGTGGCGTTGAACGATCTGCAGGACCGCATTGACATCGTGACAGGAGACATCAAGGAAGCAGACCGGATATTTCAGGCTGCTTCCTTTGACTGTATTACCTGCAATCCTCCGTACATGATCGGACAGCATGGATTGACGAACCCGGAGGAACCAAAAGCAATCGCCAGACACGAAGTGCTCTGCACGCTGGAGGATGTGGTCAGCAGGACAGCAAAACTGTTAAAGCCCGGCGGACATTTTTACATGGTACATCGCCCTTTTCGACTGGCGGAGATCATGACCATGCTGGTAAAATACAAGCTGGAGCCGAAGCGGATGCAGCTGGTGTATCCCTACATCGACAAGGAGCCCAATATGGTGCTCATCGAGGCGGTGCGAGGCGGCAGATCCCGCATGACCGTGGAGAAACCGTTGATCGTGTACCAGTCACCGGAAGTATATATGCCGGAAATATATGATATATATGGATATTAAAAAGGGAAAGTGATTTGGAGAGGAGGCAGGAGCTCATGCCCGGAACTTTATATTTGTGCGCAACGCCCATTGGCAATCTGGGGGATATGACACCGCGGGTGGTGGAGACCCTGCAGACGGTGGATGTGATCGCGGCGGAGGATACCCGTAACAGTATCAAGCTGCTGAATCATTTCGACATCCACACACCTATGACCAGTTACCACGAGTACAATAAAGTAGAAAAAGCGCACCAGCTGGTAGGACAGCTGTTAAACGGACAGAACATTGCGCTGATCACTGATGCCGGTACCCCGGCGATCTCCGATCCCGGTGAAGTACTGGTGCGGATGTGCCAGGAGCAGAGCGTTCCCGTCACTTCTCTGCCGGGTCCGGCAGCATGCATTACGGCGCTGACTTTGTCGGGACTCAGTACGAGAAGGTTTTGCTTTGAAGGATTTCTGCCTGCGGATAAAAAGGAAAAGAAAGCGATTCTGGAGGAACTGAAGACCGAGAGCCGTACCATGATCCTCTACGAAGCACCCCATCATCTGATCCGGACACTGGAGGAACTGTATGCGGCACTGGGGGAGCGGCGGATCACGTTGTGCAGAGAACTGACCAAGAAGTTCGAAACCGTATTTCCCACCACTTTGGAAAAGGCGCTGGACTACTACAAGACAGAGGAGCCCCGCGGTGAATATGTCCTGGTAGTAGAAGGGAAGAGTCCGGAAGAGAAACGACAGGAAGAGATCGCATCCTGGGAATCTATGAGCATTGAAGAACATATGGCTTATTACGAAGAGCAGGGTATGGATAATAAATCCGCCATGAAGCAGGTGGCAAAAGACAGAGGTGTCGGAAAGCGGGAAATCTATCAGTACCTGCACGGCAACTCATGAAACGTTGAAAATACCATAATGAAACCGAACCAAAACAGACAAAAGCATATGAGGATAATGTAGGATAATCCGTGAAAGGCATATGCAGAGAGAGGCAAAATGACTAATTGTGACGCGTGTGTCAATTATGAATATGACGAAGATTATGAATGCTATTGCTGCATGGTGAATCTGGATGAGGATGAAATGTACCGCTTTTTATCCGGAACCCAGCAGGAGTGTCCCTACTTCCGACTGGATGACGAATATGCAGTGGTAAGACACCAGATGTAAGGGAAAAATTCACGAAAGCAAGGTCAAAAAGTCTACTCAAATGGTAGAGAATGCTGATTGTGAAAGCAAAAAACGAGTAGTATAATACGAAGTTGCGTGCTGAAAAACAGTGCGCAGCTTCTTTTGTTTGTGTGCAATCTGTAGGCATCAAAGTCGGGGGCTTTTGACCCCGACATCAAAGAAATAAAATACTAAAGTTAACAGGTAGGGTGACAATATCATGAAATATGTGAAACAATTTTCGATTATCCTGGGAATCTCCTTTCTGGCAGAGCTTCTGGAGATCCTGATCCCACTTCCCATCGCAGCCAGCGTTTATGGTCTGGTGATCATGCTGGTGGGGCTGATCACGAAGCTGATCCCACTGGAAAAGGTGGAGACCGCAGCGGATTTCCTCGTGGATGCCATGTCCATTATGTTCGTGCCCGCTACCGTGGGAATCATGGCAAGTGTGAATGCTTTAAAAGAGATGCTGCTTCCCATCTGTGTGATCACAGTGGTATCCACGGTACTGATCATGATCGTGACAGGCCGGGTATCCCAGCATATTATCCGGGGGCAGAACAACAAAGGTGCCGCAGCCATGCAGACGGTCGGAACCGAAGCTGCCGCAGATGATAAGGAGGACAGATAAATGAATGAAATATTGAGCCAGTCTATCTTTTTTGGCATTGCCATTACACTGGTCACCTACGAGATCGGTCTGTGGATCAAACAGAAGACCGGAAAAGCCATTGCCAATCCCTTACTGATCTCCGTAATCCTGATCGTGGCAGTATTGTTATTGTTCCATATAGATTATGAGACCTATGCAAACGGCGCGCAGTATATCAGCATTTTCCTGACTCCGGCAACGGTCAGCCTGGCAGTGCCTCTGTATCGTCAGCTGGAGCTGTTAAAGACTTATCCCAAGGCCATTTTCGGCGGAATCATCGCCGGCGTTCTGACTGCCATGGTGAGCGTTTTTGCTTTAAGTCTGATGTTCGGTCTGAATCATGAGCAGTATGTAACGCTTCTGCCCAAGTCCATTACCACAGCTATCGGTATGGGGATTTCCGAAAAAATGGGCGGTATTGTGACCATTACCGTAGTTGTCATCATTGTCACCGGAATCTTAGGTAATATCCTGGCAGATACGATCTGCCACCTGTGCAAGATTGAGGATCCCATTGCCAAAGGTCTTGCCATCGGCACCAGCGCTCATGCCCTGGGAACCGCGAAAGCCATGGAACTGGGCGAGATCGAAGGCGCCATGAGCAGCCTGTCCATCGTGGTCTGCGGTATTTTGACTGTTATTTCCGTATCTATTTTTGCTAATTTTATTTAGTATAGAAAAAAATATCCTGCGCATACTAACCTCGCATAGAACAGAAGGAATCAAAAGGAGGTTAACAGCATGAGTGATATTTCAGAATTAGATCTGCAGAATCTGCGCCATCTGATCGGCGGCTTTGACACGACCCGCTGCAAAATGCAGGAGTACGCCAAGGAAGCGGAGGACCCGAAGGTAAAACAGTTTTTTGAAAAGGGTGCCCGCAGCGCTATGGAGAACAAACAACAGCTTATGAAGTTTTTGCAGTAAGGAGGCAGCAGAATGCAGGAAAAGACAATGGTAGCAGATACTTTGGCCGGGATCAACGGAGAACTGACCCGCTATGCGGGAATGATCGCTCAGTCAGAAAACAAGGAATTAAAACAGACACTGAAGCAGTTCCGTACCGCCTGTGAGCAGTCCCAGGAGGAGCTGTATCAGATCGCCAGAGAGAAATCTTATTATGTGCCGGCAGAGAAAGCCACTGCGGAAGAGGTGGCACATGTGAGAAGCCTGTTCACACAGGGAACTCTGTAACAGAATTTGAGAGAATGAACCAGATAAGCCTTTCGGAAAATATATTACCGGAAGGCTTATATTTGTATGCCGGGAAGAAATTCCGGATGGAAATGTAGGCCTGGTAGGACATGACCGAAGGCACGATTCGTATTTTCATAGGACATCCCGGCATCCGCATATAGTGAAACGAAGGAACAGCAGGCGGTTTGGAGAAGATGCTTAATTATATCTGGGCAGGAATGATCCTGTTAGGTGTGATCTACGGAGTCTGTACCGGACAGATGAGTGCATTGACAGAAGGGGCGCTTGACAGTGCCGGAGAGGCGGTGAGCCTCTGCATCACCATGGCAGGGGTCATGGCACTGTGGATGGGACTCATGGAGATCGCGCAGGAATCCGGCATGATCACGAAGATGACAAAAGGTATCCGGCCTTTTCTGAAATTTATGTTTCCAAGACTTCCGGAAGATCATCCGGCGGGGGAATACATAGCTACGAATCTGATCGCCAATGTGCTGGGGTTGGGATGGGCGTGTACACCGGCGGGACTGAAAGCCATGGAGCAGCTGGCGGAACTGGAGAGCGGACGGCGCGGAACGAATGTGTCAGTTGCCAGCAACGAAATGTGTACCTTTTTGATCCTGAATATTTCGTCCTTACAGCTGATCCCGGTCAACATGATCGCCTACCGCAGTCAGTACGGCAGTGCCAACCCCGCGGTGATCATTGCTCCGGCACTGGTGGCTACACTTTTCAGTACTATCATTTCCGTGATTTATTGTAAATGGAAGGATAGGTAAGGACCATGATAAACGTATTGACACATATGTCAGATATTATGATTCCCATGGTGATCTTCTGGATCGTGGGTTACGGAATGGTCTCAGGGGTGAAAGTATACGAGACTTTTTTGAAGGGGGCAAAAGAGGGGCTGCGCATTGTGGTGGAGATCCTTCCGACACTGGTAGGACTGATGATGGCAGTGGGAATCCTTCGGACTTCCGGATTTTTTGAATTGTTGGGGAAGCTGATCGGACCGGCGACGCAGGCTGTGGGACTTCCGACGCAGCTGATTCCGCTGCTTATCGTAAAAATGTTCTCTTCCTCCGCGGCTACCGGGCTGGTGCTGGATATTTTCAAGACCTGCGGCCCGGACTCTTATGCCGGGATGCTGACATCGATCCTTATGAGCTGTACCGAGACGATTTTTTATACTATGAGTGTGTATTTTCTCGCGGCAAAGGTAACGAAAACCCGCTACACGCTGCCGGGGGCACTGCTGGCAACATTAGCGGGAACGATAGCGAGTATTTTCCTTGCGGGGAAAATGTGATGATGCCAGGGGCATCATGTAACTAAATCAATTGCAGACTTCGTAAAATGAACAAAAATATCGTCAGAGTGATGGAACTTAAAAACGTGGTGGCAACGACCACGCTGGAAGTCAAAGTTCCTTCGTGGTTCATGTTTTTCGCCATAATATAACAGCTTACGGTGGTGGGGGAGCCTAACATAATGAGGATTGCCACCAGTTTTTCTCCGGTAAAGCCAAAATGGACGGCAAGCGGCAGGAACAGTGCGGGCCATACTACCAGCTTTAATACGGTTGCTACTCCGGTGGGGGCTAAAAGCTTTAAGGCTTTTTTTCCCTCGAATCCGGCACCGAGGCCGATCAGGGCCAGAGGGGTAGCCAGTACGGCAACATTGCTGATGGTCTTGGAAATGATCACGGGATAATGGATCCGGCAGGCGCTGGACAGCATGCCCAGGGCGATACTGATAATGATCGGATTCGTGATGATCCCTTTTAAGGATTTCAGCAGGGATTCTTTATCGAAGCCCTTCGCATCCGGTCCGGTGAAGGACAGGATCAGTACGGCAGCGATATTGTACAGGGGAACCGTACCCACGATCATCAGGGGAGCCATGCCGGAGTTTCCGTAGATGTTCTGTATAAAGGCGATACCCAGGACAGCGGCACTGCTGCGGTAGCTTGCCTGGACAAGCTCTCCCAGGCGGGATTTGTTCTTATAAAAAATGCCTGTCACAACCCAGGTGATGATGATGCAGAATAGGGTCACGAAGAAGCAGAACAGCACGTAACCGGTATCCCATACACTGTAAAAATCTGCAGTGGACATGTCCTTGAACAAAAGTACGGGCAGGGTGATTTTATAATTGAATGAATTCAGGGTTTTGACAAAAGAGTCGTTGGTAACATGCAGCTGCTGTAAAACATAACCGATCACCATGACCAGGAATACGGGGATCGTTGCATTCAAACTGAATAATAGTTGTTCCATGGGAATTGTATGCCTTTCTGTTATCGGAAGCGGAATATAGGAAGCGAAAAGCCTCTCTCCTTTTGCAAGTATAGAAAAGGAGGGGGGCTTTGTCAAGTTATCGTCTTGTGTTGTTTTACAAGGCTGCTCTATTTTACAGTAGCTCCTCCAGCAAGGAAAAATCACAGCAGCCATTTTCCAGATAAAATGTGTGAAAGCGAAGGTCGGAATACCTGTCACCCCAATGGGACCGGGCAGTTTCCCGTAATTTCAAAATCTCCAGATAGCCCACATAATACTTCGGATAATTGCAGGGCTCCTCCGCAATATAAGTATAGATCGCCTTGCAGGCTTCCGGGGAATCAATGCCAAACTTTCCAAGGAATGTGGCAGTCTGATCGTATCCGGCACCTTCCCCGTGGATCAGAAGGTCCAACAGAGTATACATGCACAGCTGAAGGCTCCGGGTATGTTTTTCCAGGAGAGCGGCCTGTGCGGCATCCGACTGTCCGCACTGTTCGAGCAGATCTGCCGCATAATCATAGGAAATAAATTCCACATACAGCGCCCAGCCCTCCAGATATCCGCCGTACCAGACAAGCTTTCTGGCAGGATCAGAGTTTTTATCTAAAAAGGCACGGTTGCTGTACACGGTCTGATAGAGATGCCCGGGAAAACCTTCGTGTGCCAGGGTCGTATAGAGCTCCAGTCCCATGGGAGAATTGCGGCGGTTTATATAGATGACATTATTGTCAGAATTGTCCAAGGGAGTCGTCAGGTAAAAAGCCGGTGCACTGTAAGGTTCCAGACTGGGAACGACATCCTTGACAGTAAAGGAGGGAGTGGGATTACTGACAGGAAAGTCATTTATCATGCGTGATTGTAGATCGGAAAGCATTTCTTCCGGTTCCGGGATGGGAAAATCTTCCGTGATCCCTTCGGAAAGCATGGAAAGCAGAGAAGGGGACTGTTGTGTCAGGCTGCGGATGGCCGCCTGTTCCTCCTGAAATTGCGCCAGAAGCATTTGCACCAGTTCTTTCTCCGAACGGGAGGAACCGGTCTCGGCGAAAAGCAGGTGGTGATAGTAAGTCTTCCCATCCGGCAACAGGGCGAGACCTTTCGGCAGGGCGCCGGATGTATCTATGATCCCGCCGGGAGACGCCTGAGAGATAGAAGATGTCTGACCGGCAGAGCCGGAAGTCTCCAGAGAGTACAGTCCTTCGGATAGTGTGGCGTAGGCAGGCTGTACTACCGTGGTGAGCAGCCGGTCATTTTCCTTAAGAAAGGAAGAGACAACTTCGGCAGATAATATGCCCTGTGCCTGCAATTCCACCAGCCGGTCTTCAAAGGTGGTCTGCAAAAAGTGGGTCCCCTGCGCTAGTTCTTGTATAGTGACGATGGTGTCACATTGCTTTTGGACTTTTTCCAGGGAAATATCCGGCATGAGGAAGCCTGCGGCAGCTTTTTCCTGCTCATAGAGGAGCAAGGAGGCAAAATAATCGTCCACCTGGTCTAAGAGTGCCAGGTAGTCTGTCACATCCCGCCTGGAACGGAAGGTGTATTCTGCCAGCAGGATGGGGAGCTGTGACTGCATTCCCGAAGATGGGGACAGTGGTTCGTTGTAATAGGGGAACTGCGCCAACGCCAGGTCATTTTCCAGAGACCGCTGTAGGAGTGTATAGGTGAAAGCATTCTCCGGTGAGAGCTTATCGTAAGCAATACAACTTAGTTGCCTAAGGAGCGCAGAACAACGTTCCCCACTCGCGTCCGACTGCCCGGAGGTATAGAGGGGAAGGACAGGCTCGTAATCCGTAATCCCAAAGGCGGCAGGATCCGCAATGGTGTAGTGCATGTTCAGAGTACTGGCAGTCATTTCCTCCCGGAAAACCCGGGAGGTGAATTGTTCAAAGCGCCTGTCTGCGGAAGTACAATGGGACAAAAGAGCCATGGCGCCGGTGAGAGTGCAGAGGAGGCAGATACACAGAAGCAGTTGGTGGAAGGAAAGGGAAGGACGTTTTCGCACGATAGTTACCTGATGACAGAGAGTGTTGGTAAAAGTATATGTGAACAGCACCGGGGATAGACTTAAAGCGACTTACCTCAGGGTCACAGTCACGTCTCTGACTTCATAATGTGGAGTAAATCGAAATACAAGCATAGTTGTACACCATACAACTATATATAAATGTATATAAAATAGTCAAAAGATGTATTGACTTTGAACAGTAGCCTTATTATACTTATAATAATCATGGAGACAAAATATCAAAACCTAATTAATTACATACAGGAGCAGATTACAGACGGACAACTGGGTCCCGGAGAGAAGGTTCCTTCGGAGAATCAGCTTGCGGAGCGATTCCACATCAGCAGACAGACAGTGAGGAAGGCGATCGGAACGCTGGAGGAGGAAGGACTGGTACAGAGGATCCGTGGCAGCGGCACTTATGTTAGCTTTGACCGCAGGAAAAATCTCGAGAAGCGGAACAGTATTGCGGTAGTAACTACTTATGTGGACAGCTATATTTTCCCGAGGATCCTGCAGGGCATGCAGAATACATTATATGAAAGTGGCTTTTCCGTACAGATTTATATTACGAATAACACGCTGGATCGGGAGAAAGGCATTCTGAAAGATCTGCTCAAACGGGATGATGTAGCAGGAATGATCGTGGAGGGAACAAAAAGTGGATTGCCGAATCCGAATCTGGAGCTGTACAGGCATCTGATGATGAGAAAGATACCGCTTTTATTTTTCAACACCTATTATCCGGAGCTGGAGGTACCACATGTATCATTGAATGATGCGGACACAGCGTATAAGGCTGTGAGATATCTGATTGAGAAGGGACATCAGAAGATAGGGGCAGTCCTGAAACTGGACGACGGACAGGGCAGACAGCGTTATTTGGGATATCTGCGTGCCATGGAGGAAGCAGGGCTTACGGTGACGGATTCCCGACTGGTGTGGATCGACACGGACGAATCGAAGCAACTGGCGTATTGCCGGGACCGGCTTCTCAACCGGGTGGAGGAATGCACTGCTCTCCTGGCGTACAATGACCAGATCGCATTCCAGCTGATCCGGATGCTGGAAGAGCGCAATATCCGGGTGCCGGAGGATGTGTCGGTGATCAGTATCGACGATTCGGATCTGGCGCGACACAGTGAGGTTCCCATTACTTCACTTCCTCATCCGAAGGAAAATCTGGGGAAAAAGGCAGCAGAGACACTTTTACAGATGATAGCGGGGAAGAAAAAGGATCTGACGTATGAATTTGATACCCGGGTGGTAGAACGGGAGTCTGTAGCAGAACACAAATCGTTATGAAAGTAAATAAAGCAGAAACGATATAAAAGCAAAAGGAGAGAATGCAATGAATGAAACAGCAAAAGAAGCGATCAAAGCGGGAAAGGCGGTTCTGGGTATTGAATTCGGTTCTACCAGAATCAAAGCGGTATTGGTAGATGGAAGCCACACCCCCATTGCCATGGGAACTTACGACTGGGAGAATCGTCTGGAGAACAATATTTGGACCTATAGCCTGGAGGACATCCGGAAAGGATTGCACTGAACACGGAAGCAGAGGCCAAAAACATCGGTGTGGTCCTTTCCAGCGGCATTGGCGGCCTGCCCACCATCGAGGAGCAGCACACCCGCGGGGAAGAGAAAGGCATGGAGAAGGTCAGCCCCTACTTTGTGCCTATGTCCATTGCCAACATGGCGGCGGCACAGGTGGCCATCCGCTTTGGCCTGAAGGGCATGTGCACCTGCCCGGTCACGGCCTGCGCCGGCGGCACCAATGCTGTGGGCGATGCCTTCCACCGCATCCGGGACGGTTACGAGACTGCCATGGTCTGCGGCGGTGCCGAAAGCTGCATCAGCCCGCTGGGCATCGGCGGTTTTACCAGCATGAAGGCGCTTTCCACCGCCACCGACCCGGATGCCGCCAGCCTGCCCTTTGATGCCCGCCGCGGCGGCTTCGTGATGGGCGAGGGCAGCGGTGTGCTGGTTCTGGAAGAGCTGGAGCACGCCCGGGCACGCGGTGCGCATATCTACGCCGAGGTGGTGGGCTATGGTGCCAACTGCGATGCTTACCACTTTACCGCACCGGCTCCCGGCGGCACAGGTGCCATCGACTGCATGAAGCTGACACTGGCCGATGCAGGCATTGCCCCGGAGCAGGTGGATCACATCAACGCCCACGGCACCGGCACCCACATGAACGATGCCTGCGAGACGGCTGCCATCCATGCCGTGTTCGGTGAGCACGCAAAGCAGCTGACCGTGGTCAGCACCAAGAGCATGACCGGCCACCTGCTGGGCGGTGCGGGCGGCATCGAGGCCGTGTTCACGGCACTGGCCCTGCGAGACCAGTTTGCCCCGCCCACCATCCACTACGAGCAGCCTGACCCGGAATGCGATCTGGACTATGTGCCCAATGCAGGCCGTGCACAGGCCATGACCTACGCACTGAGCAACAGTCTGGGCTTTGGCGGGCACAACGCCTGCATCGCCCTGCGCAGATGGGAGGGCTGACCCATGGCAGAACCCCGTACCGTGCGTGAAAACGCCAACACCCTGAGCAGCGTGCAGATTGCAGAAATTCTTACGCTCCGGTCCAGTGGTGGGCAGGCTACTTCGATGGCGAGGAAAGCAAGAGCTACATCGACCCGACCATCGCTGAAATCTACGGTGCGAACAAGTCCAAGAGCTGGTTCGCGGACGCTCACCAGTTCCTTGTGACTCAGGATGACATCACTTGGGAAGCCAAGGACATAGTCAGCAAAGAAGTCGCGTCCAGCGGAACTCACTCTTGGGATTACGCAAGGTTTATCGCAGAGTACGTCGAGCGGTGGGTCGAGTGTGAAACATTCGAAGCTGCCGGCGTAAGTGCTTCGGGCCACTGGAATGGAAAAACGGCAAAGAAAAACATGACCGTTTTGTATAAGACCGATGCAGCTATGACATATCAGGCAATTGGCCCTGCTATGAGCTACATTGATGTTCGTGGTGCCATGTCTGTTACCCCGCACAGTGGAAGCGACGCAGAGTGGTTTGAGAAAACCTTCGGCGTAACCCCTGAAATGGAAAAGACTTATACGTTCGATACGGATTTTGTCATTTCTGTTGATAAGTATGGTTATCTGGACATCATTCAGGCAAACCGTTTTGACGCAAATGGAAACGCAGTTGACATGGTCCAGAAGTAATCGGCAAAAAGACATCAACAATTGAATAAAGTAAGCAAACCAGCAGCAGGATATCCTGCTGCTGGTTTCATTTTTCACGAATTCTTATATAAAGGAGGAAATTACCATGAAAAGTATAAAGAAAATCGTGACGCAAATTGCAAGTGCAAGTTGGACACCTG
>OHBJ01001155.1_pt1 | contig 18041 bp, 13 predicted proteins | sample 1577241 | NCBI WGS metagenome assembly OHBJ01 (sample SAMEA3541594, study PRJEB24748) | human gut metagenome | biome: human gut; feature: human-associated habitat; material: faeces | place: China | collected 2012 | reverse complement strand
TTTTCGATTATCTCCCTTGTATTTTCAATTTACTGCGGGAACTTTTTTACCACACAAAAAAATATTTTTTTTCGCGCAAGGCCGTTTTTTATAAAAGCGGACAAAAGAAAAACAAAAGCGGCCATAACCTATTACACAATAAAGAAGTACTTTTGTCGCAGCATTAAAACAATATTCTCGGGCATTGCCATGCGCATAATTCTGTATCTGTTTCTTACGTTCACACTGCTTTCCTCGTGCACAAAGCGCAGCAGCGAGCTCGCTGCGGTACTGGTGTCGGCCGAAAGCCGCATGCACTCCGACGCGGCGCACGTTGCAGCCGAACTGGAAGCCAACAAGGACAAAACAGAAAACTGTCCGGCCGGGGAATGGGCGAAATTCCACCTGCTTCTGTGCGAAGCTTACGACCGTACCGATTCCCTGCAGCTCAGCGACTCGGCATTGCTCGAAGTTATATCCTATTGTCGACGCAACGGCAGCAAGGAAGACCTGCGCAAGGCATACTGCCTGCTCGCACGCGTTTACCAGGAAGCCAACCTGCAAGGAGCGGCGCTGAATTACTACAACAAGGCTCTGACCGTGGAATGCGGTACCGATTCAATTTCTTTTGAATGGGCGGCTTACGCCTGCGCGCGCATGAGCGAGATATACCTTGAACAGAAAATGCCCGAACGCGCCAGACAGTCGCTCGAAGCGGCAGGGAAATACGCAGCCCGCGGAAGCGATGCCCGAACCAACGCCATGATTGCCGCCAACTATGGTGCCTACTACCTTGTCACAGGCAATACAGAGCGGTGCATTTCGCTCACCGACAGCGCGGTGAACATTGCCGAACTGGCCGGAATGAATCAGACAGGAAAACGTATTGCGCTTTCGCTGATGCCGGTTTATCTGAAGCAAGGCGACATGAAAAACGCACGATGCATTATGGAAAAAGCCGAAGGCATAGAAGGAAACAGGCACCTTGCGCGCTACTACATGTATTGCAGCCTTTACTACTCGTGTGCCGGCAACGCCGCAAAGGCAGAAGAATACTATCACAAGTGCGCCGCGCTGGGCAACTTCACTTTCCTGCGCGGGGCAGGCTCGGAAATAGTGCTCTCGCTGCTGAAAAAGGAAAACTACAGGCACACCGACAAATATCTTGTCCCCGCACTACTGGCGCAAGACTCCCTAAACCGCGCCACAATGAGCACGAGCAATGACCTTGTCACAACCCTCGACGCAAAAATGCACAACGAGCAACAACAAAAGAAAAAGGAAACACGCCTTTACCTGCTTATCTTCGCCATTTCGGCAATCGTTGTTGTGGTTGTGCTCGGCACGGTGTTCTACGTAAGATACACGCGGATACGCCTGCGGCTACAACAGGAGAAGCTCAACAACCTGCTCGCACAGATAGGCGAACGCGAGAAAAACGAGCAGGCATCGGTCAAAAGCGAGGGACGCCAAAACAAAATAGACCGGCTCAAAGGCTCCGACATCTATCTTTCATTCCACGACAGCCGTTTCACGCCCGAATACAACGACTACCGCGCACTCGAAAAGGCAATAAACGAAGCGTACGACGACTGCATGGTGCATTTGCGCGACATCTATCCCTCGATAAAGGATTACGAATTCAAAACCTGCCTGCTCGTAAAGGCCGATGTGCCGCTTAAAACAATCGCAGTCTGCCTGGGCATGGAACAAAACGCACTGAGCATGCTGCGCGCGCGGCTTTACAAGAAAATGTTCCAGACCGAGAAAGGCTCTGCCGTAATGCTCGACGATTTCATCAGAAGCCTGTAAAACGCTTTGCCTCACCGCATGTGAAGTAAAGTGAACCGACGGATGAACCGTTGTGAAACCCTCCGGCGAAACGCTCTGCGCGCCGGTTTTTACTTTTGCCGTAGAAACAGATTCAAATACTCGGCAGAAAATGAAGCACATCTTATTATTCATTCCCTGTCTGCTCGCCACCGTGTGCGCAACAGGACAAGACACAACCCGACAACAGGACACACTGAAGGCACTTTCGCTGAAAGGAATAACTGTAAAAGGCGAACGCCCCAAAGTAACGGTAAAAGACGGGCGTTTCACAATCGACATGCGGGCTATCCGCGCCAACAAGATAGCGGCAAACGCGCACGAACTGATAAAAGAACTTCCGCTTGTGGATTGTCCCGAAGACGAAGAGCTTGAACTTCGCGGCGCACAGGCCACAAAAGTGATGATAAACGGGAAACCGTCGAACCTAAACGCCGAACAGATTACGCGTTATCTGAAAACGCTCCCCGCCGACAAGGTAGAGAAAGTGGAACTGCTGCACAATCCGCCTGCAGAGTATCATGTAACGAACGCTTCGGTAATAAACGTTATAACCAAGCGTTTTGCCGGCAACGAGCTCAGCGGCCAGCTCACCGAACGCTATAAGAACCGTCACAACGACGCTTTCGGCAGCGACGCGGCCGCCTCATTTTCCACGCCACACTGGAATTTCGACGCAATGTTCTCTTACGACCACGCCAACACCCTGTACAAACAGAAACAGTATTCGAGACACACACTCGCAGGTGCGCCGACGGGCGAAACAGACCGAGTTTACGACATACGCCTTACGAACAAATCGCACCCCATATACGACGATTTCTACATCCACGCCGCCGCAGGACGCAAGTTCAACGACAAAAGCGAACTCAACATAGGCTACACGGGAAATTTCACGCCCGATTACAGCAGCCCCCGCAAAACCGTCAACAACATGTTCGGCAGCGCGGTATCGGACAACGACGACGTATCGCGCGACCACGACATAAGTGCAGACTACACCTCTGCATTCGGTCTCCAAACCGGAATCGCGTACAACTACTGGCAAACGAACGGAGTGCAAAGCATGGAATACGACGGCATGCCCGCTTTCAACTACCGCACCCGCCAGAGAATAGACAACTACAAGGTTTACGCCGACCAGACACACAAGCTGGCAAAAGGCTGGAAGCTGTCGTACGGAGCGATGTTCAACTTCGTGCAAAACGGCAACCTGCAAAACATGCGGCAGTACGACAACGCAAACGACAGCTACCGCACCGCAACCGCCACATACGAGAGCACAACCGACGCATACGCCGGAACAGGCAAAGCATGGAACGACGGGAAAATAATGTTCGACGCAACGCTCACCTTAGGCCACTACCGCATAAACCACGACCACGAAACCGACCTCATGCCGCGCGCCACATTCACGTGGAACGTCGCACCGCAGCACATGTTGCAGTTATCGTACAACACATACAAGGAATATCCTTCCTACTGGGAGAAACAGGACTACACCACCCACCGCGACGAATACATGATAATGAAAGGCAACCCGCTGCTAAAACCCGAGAAACACCAGAACCTGATATTCCAATACATATTCAAAAACAAATACGTATTCACAGCCCGTTACCGCAACATACACAATTTCTTTACAAGCCAAAGCTTCCAGTCGCCCGACGAGCTCACGCTCGTTTACCAGTGGCGCAACATAAAAAAGACAGACAACCTTTATTTCAGCCTAACGACGCCTGTAAAATTCGGCAAAGTAGCCTATTCCGACTTCACCGCAGCCACATACACCCAGCGGTATAAGGAAAACAACTGGTTCTCTCTGAAATACAACCGTTCTAAATGGGTTGCATACCTCGCCAACCGCACCGTTTTTTATCTTAACACAAAAAAAACGTTCACGGCCGACCTCGACGTATTCTATCAGTCGGCCGCAATACAAGGCGTGTGGGACACCGACGCACACTGGTGCATGAATGCGGGTTTGAAATATAAATTCCTTAAAGACAAAGCCATGCTCTCGCTGCGCTGCAACGACATTTTCCAGTCGGCCATGCCCGAAATAAAAGTACGCTTCGGCACACAATGGCAGAACCTGCGGCAAAACTACTACCAACGTTCCGTAAACTTGAGCTTCACCTACAATTTCGGCGGCTACAAGGAACGCGCAGGCAAGCAGCCCGACCTATCCCGCTACGGACGGTAAAATACAATCCGCTGCTCGATTGATATTTTGGCCGGTTGACGATAAAAACCTATCTTCGCGTTCATGATGAACATAGAAGACGTAAGAGAATACTGCCTCTCGCTTCCGGCCACGACCGAAGACCTTCCTTTCGATGAAGAGACGCTTTGCCTGCGGGTGGACAACCACATTTTTGCAATGCTTTCGCTCGATTCCACGCACAACAACGTGGCATTGAAGTGCAACCCCGACATGGCCGTAGCCCTGCGCGAGCAATACAAGGCCGTTACCCCCGGGTATCACATGAACAAACGTTACTGGAACGATGTTTACCTCGACAGCGACATGGACGACGCAATTCTAAAGCGCTGCATATGCCATTCGTACAACGAAGTAGTGAGAAAGCTGCCCAAATACAAGCAAAAGGAACTGCTTCTCGCCGCAGAAACGGAACTCTCGGCCGACGATGTGCGGAAAGTATGATTTTTACATTTTTTAAAGGTTTACAATAAAAAACTTCCCGCAGGAAATTAAAAATACAAGGGAGATAATTCAAAATATGTCTGAGGTAATTTAAAATATCTCAGACATATTTTTTACTACATTTAAGAGCATTGAAAATCAAAACATTATAAATGTCTATTTTTGTCTGCCAAGCAAGATTGCGACATAGATATATTTTACAAACATTAACTCTTCATTCATCGCAAAGCATATAAGCAAAAACAAACGGCCGACGCAGGTATGCATTGGCCGTCATATACAAAAAGCCAGCTATAAATTGTGACTTATAAGCAAGTATTCACCAAAAGCGGAGAATTTATCTCTCTTTTCTATAAAATGAGCCGTTGAAAGCACCTCGCCCTCTGTCGCACAGTCGTTGACAATGCTCACCGAGCGGCGGCCGCATACCAACTGTCCGTCGTGCGGATTAATTATGTGGCGACGCTGCTCGCTGTCGTTGCCCGACGTAGTAAGACATTGGCCGTTAAGTACTACCGAAGACCGCACAGCACTGTTTCCAAAACCCACCGGCCAGCCTTTGCCCTCGTCGGTACCGCCGAGAGCCATGACCGAACTATTGCCCATGCTTACGAGAGCGTCGGAAATGCCGGCCGCTGTTATTATGGGGCGAACCTGTTCGAGTGCGTAGCCTTTGAGGTAGCCAGACAGATTAATACGCACTCCCCTGCGACGGAAACTTATAGTTCCGTCGCAGGGGAGTATTATGTCATGGGCGGCGGAAGTTCCGCCGCAAGGGCTACCGGCCGTAATGTCGAACAGCCCATCCGTAATATGATTATAGCGCAGGCAATCGCCTATTATGCGCTCGAGTTCGGGGCCAACGGGCACTTTTCCGTCAGCAGCCGAACAGTTTATAACTGAAAGCTCGCTCGCAGGGTCGAAACAGTTTCCTACGCGTTCTATTTCAGCTATCCGCCGGTGAATGGCCCTTACCGTTTCGAGCAACGCACCCTCCGACTCACAGCTTATAAAGGAAACATCGACGCGGGTGTGCATGGCTGCGAACCAGGCATACAGCATTCCGCGCCCGTCGGAACGCCGGCGGTATATATGCGGAAATGCGTAGCCGCCCGTCAAAGCTGCTTTATCTTTATATTCTTGAACCAAACTTCGTTGCCGTGATCCTGAAGCAGGATATTGCCTTTGGCATGGTTGCCGAAATTCTTCCAGTTTTTATACTTGCTGTAAGCCACAAGCGCGTTCCACATCTGATTGTTGCGCTCATACTCCAGCATCTTGGTTCCGTTGAGCCAGTGTTCCACATGGTTGCCGCGCACAATTATCGTAGCGTTGTTAAAGCCGTTTATGTCGAACGGTTTCTTCTCGGGAGCGGGAATCAAATCGTAGAGCGAGCCGAGCTTGCGGTTGCCCTTGACTCCGAGCTTGGCATCGGGATGACGCTCGTCGTCGAGAATCTGAAATTCGCAGCCAATGGCCGAACCTTCGCCCTTGTTGGCCTCCGGATCGACGAAATACTTTATTCCGCTGTTGGCTCCTTTTGTTATCTTGAAGTCAACGGAAAGTATAAAATTGCCGTAAGTCTCGACAGTAACTATATCGCCGCCATTTGTCGACTCTCCGCCGTTTCCGGGAAGCACCTTAAGCAATCCGTTTTCTATCTTCCAGCCTTTTTCAGGGAAAGCGTCAAGCTTTGCACCGCGCCAGCCATTTGTCGTCTTGCCGTCCCAAAGAAGTTTCCAGCCCTCTTTGGCTTCGCGCGGCGATATGGTATTGTCAATACAGTTTACCTGCGGCGTATTGTCCTCGGGCGTGAGATACTTCTCTACATCCGTAGTGCATATACGGATATCTTTCCATGCCACGGTCTTGCCCAGGTCTTTTTTGTTGTAAATGGCATGAACCTGCAAGGCTATAAGGCCGCTCAACGTCTTGTCGTCTATGATATTGGCGCAGGGCACTCCGTTGACCCACGTGCGGATTGTGTTTCCGTAAGCCTCTATGCGCGCCGTATTCCACTCGTTGTTGCGGAAAGCAGTCTTTGCCGCCGGATTCTTGGTGAGCGGATAAAGCCAGCCGCGGCGGGCCTCATCGTAAATGCCGCCCGACCATGCGCGGGGCGAGGGGTCTATTTCGAACTGATAGCCATGCACGCGATAGTCCTGATAGTCTTTCAGACTCTCGCTTCTTATCTGAACGCCGGAGTTCAGTCCGTCTGTTATCTTGAACTGGAACTCGAGAATGAAATCGCCGTAATTTTTCTTAGTGCACAAAAACGTGTTCGGAGTATTCTCTTTGGTGTATCCCACGATTGTGCCATTCTCAACCTTGTATTCGGCTTTTCCGTTTTTCTTTACCCAACCGCTGAGGTTCTTGCCGTTAAACAGCGGTTTCCATTCCTGAGCCACAGAAGGCATTACCAACAACGCCGCCACGGCTGCTATGATAGTTTTTTTCATCTTCATTTATTGTATTGCTTATATTTTCATTAATTACACTTTATAGAAATCTTCCCAGCCTTTTCTCGGCGGAAGTCCCGCGAGCAACGCATTTGCAAAAGCATTATTGGTGAACTGTTTCGTGCGGGGATCGAAGAAAAGCTGCGTGTTGAGACGCTGCGCTATAACTCCGAGGCAGAACACCTGGCTAAGCACGCCGTTTATTTCGAACGGCGAACGGGTTTTCTCCTTTCCCTGGCACGCAAGAAGGAAGTTTTTGTAATGGTTCGACGGGCTTTTAGGCACCTGGGGCAGGCGGCTTTTCATTTCCTCAGCCTTGTCTCCTATAATAGAAAGCGTGCTGCCGTGACTTCCGCCCTTGAATGTAAGATCGCGGCTGTAAATGATTTTTCCGGGGTTGAGCTGCGCTTTCGGTGTGTCGCCCTGATTCGTCGAAGGTATATTGGCGTTGTATTCCGAACCACCATAACCTTCGGGCAAAGGCGGAAGATTGTCAATACCGTCGTACCATGTAATATCGCAAGGCGGCATGTTTCCGCGCGCGCCGAAACGGAAAAGAATCGTAGAAGAATAAGGAAAGAAAAAGTCGTTATGCCCCTTTTCATAAGTTAGAGAAACCTCATAAGGCAGTCCGAGATCGAGAAATTCATGGGCCGTGTCGAGAATATGTGCCCCCCAGTCGCCGAGGGCTCCCATTCCGAAATCATACCAGCAGCGCCAGTTTCCCTGATGATACTTGTCGGAAAAATCATGCCACTGACAAGCGCCGAGCCAAGTGTTCCAATCCATACCTGCAGGCGCCTGCTGCCCCTCGGGAAAGCGATAAATATTCGCATCGTAACCGTGCCAGCGGCGGGAGTTGTTCATATGAGCCGTTATGGCAGTCACATCTTTTATTATTCCTGCGTCTTTCCACGCCTTGAACTGGAAATAATTCGCGTCAGAGTGCCCCTGATTACCCACCTGCGTCACTACGTTCGGGAATTTCCGCGCTTTCTGCATGAGAAGCTCCGCCTCGATGAAAGTTCTCGTCATAGGCTTTTCCAGGTAGATATGTTTTCCATAATCGAGGGCCATCATGGCTATCGGGAAGTGAATATGATCGGGCACGGCAGCAACTACGGCGTCGAAATGCCCGCTGTATTTTTCGAACATCTCGCGAAAATCGCGGAAACGCTTTGCGTTTGAATATTTCGCAAGAATTTTCTGACATTGCTTGCCGTCGAGATCCACATCGCACAACGCAACAACATCTATCATGCCTGTGCGCGCAAATTCATCGGCGTCCTGTTCTCCACGGTTGCCTATTCCTATGAAAGCAATCTTTACTTTATCGTCTTTCGGGGCTTCTTTTGCCACGTTTTCCGGTGCTGCGGCAAAAGTTCTCATAGAGCCGAGACCCAGACCGGCAGCAGCCATTCCCATTTGCTTTATAAAATCTCTTCTTGTTGTCATGATTTATTTGTTTTTCGATTTGATTCTTTTTATCAGGGGACAAGCGATAATCCTCAGGCAGACCCACACGAAATACAGCACGACGGCAAATGTAACGACGTAGAATACAGACGTTATAAGTTCCGTCCACGGAGCATTATACTTGTTAACGGCATATACGTTAAGCAAGAACGCTATTATAAAGCACACCGCGAAACTTATCAGCTCGAAACGCTGACGGCGGCGGCTTATATGCAGATTTATGTCTTTCATGATTCAGCGGCTTTGGTTTTATAATTATCGTAATCTATGTAATATTCTGTCGGGAAATCGAGTATTTCTCCCTTTTCCAGCGCTTCGTGCCCCCATAAGGTTATAAGACTGGCATAGTATCCTTCTTCTGCTATGCGAGGAGGCTGTTTCCCTGTAATTACGGCTTCCACGAATGCTTCGGTAAGCAAAGAACTGCCGTCGTTGTCGGGACGTTTTCCGAGTATGTACTCGCCGTGGTTTTCGTTGGCCGTTTCGGGCGCCCAGCTCGTACCGGCAAAAGGAATGCTTCCGAACAGATTGTTTTCCCAGTCGTTGATCATCTGCATGAAAGCCGGTGCGGGGTCAACGTCCTCGAAGTAATATTTCCCGCGTTCCGGTTCAACCGTCCCGAGATTGCCGAGTATCTGCTCCTCGAGTCCATAGAATTTATTTGCGATATCGGAACCGAAAGTTATTTTCCGTCCGTCGTCGAGCACATATATACAATTAACGTTGTCATAAACTTCCCGCCCGTCTTTCCAAAAGGTTATAGCTCCGTGGCCCATGACTTTCGAAGGCAGCTTTCGCATTGCCCACGTGCCCACCTGCAGCTGGTGACAGGCCAGTTCGGTCATAAGTCCTTTCGACGACTGTTTGTAAAGTCTCCAGTTGATAAGTTTCTCGAGCTCCGGCTCTGGAACTTCCCTGCGCCAGTCGCCGTTGCGGTTCCAGAACGTATGTACGGCGGTAATCTCGCCGAACATTCCGCGATGCACAAGATCCATAACCTTTATGTAACGCGGATCGAACAGCCTCTGTTGCCCTGTAAAGAAAATCCGCCCCGTGCTCAGGTGTTTGTTGTACATTTCGAAGCACTCGCGCATATCGAAACCTATGCTCTTTTCGCAATATACATGTTTGCCGGCGTCAAGAGCGTCCATTACAATCTGGAAATGAGTATTAAGCGGAGTAGAAACAAGTACTGCGTCTATACTCTTGTCGTCAAGCAATTTACGGTAGTCCTTATAGGTCTTGGCCTTTGGAGCTATTGCTTTGGCGGCCTCGAGCGACGGCTGATAAATATCGGCAAGAGCCACAATGTCGGCCTTCGGATTCTTAGCAATAAAGCCCATTAGAAACTGGCCGCGCGAGCCAGGCCCTATCACCCCGAGACGGCATACGTTTTTTTCGGTTTCCTTTACTTCCGAAAAAGCCGAAAGCCACGGACTCGTGGCGGCAAGCACTCCGAGGCCGGCAGCGCCAAGTCCTTTAAGAAAATCCCTTCTGTTTATACAATTATCTTCCATGTTTGTTTTAAAGTTATTCATAAATATGCGCCGCCTTAAAAGCATAACTCGCATAATGCACAAAATTAACGATTCTTCGGCGATATTGCGATTTTTTATCAAAAATAATATTAGCGAACCGGTAAAGACGAATCCATGAATTCAGATAAACATAAAGCTTATTCATATCCGCAAAATTATCTCTGAGGTATTTTGAATTATCTCAGACATATTTTAAAATATCTCAGAGATAATTTTTATTTGCTGCGGGAGGGCTTATCTCCTCCCTCAAAAACTACCACGTATTCATTCCACGTTTTCAATTTGCAGACCACACAAACAGCGGCAAACAAATACAACGATGAAAAAGCCGGCTATGCCGCAAAATAATTACCTTTGTGGCACAGACATATAAAACATAAAATACAATGAACCGTAAAGAACTCATAAATGTGATACGCGAACGGAAATCGTTTCTATGCGTAGGCCTCGATACCGACAAGAGCAAGATTCCCGCTCACCTGCAATCGCACGACGACGCGATATTCGAATTCAACAAAGCCATAATCGACGCAACCGCACCCTACTGTGTGGCCTACAAACCAAACGCCGCCTTCTACGAACGCTACGGCGCTAAGGGAATAACGGCCCTCGAAAAGACAGTTGCATATATTAAAAAGGAATATCCCCGCCATTTCGTGATTGTCGACGCAAAACGCGGCGACATAGGCAACACCGCAAAAATGTATGCCGACGCATTCTTCAACGGAATGGACGCCGACGCCGTTACAGTGGCGCCATACATGGGCTGCGACAGTGTAACCCCGTTCACCGACCACAAAGACAAATGGACTATCGTTCTCGCGCTCACCAGCAACAAAGGAAGCATGGACTTCCAGATGTCGGCCGATGCCAACGGCGAGCGGCTGTTTGAAAAGGTAATCAGAACAAGCTGCACATGGGGAACCGACGAAAACATGATGTTCGTAGTGGGAGCCACCCGCGGGGCCCTCATAGGCGATGTGCGGAAAGTTGCGCCCACACATTTCCTTCTTGTACCGGGAGTAGGAGCGCAGGGAGGTTCGCTCGAAGAAGTGTGCAAATACGGCATGACTGCCGACTGCGGACTGCTCGTAAACTCGTCGCGCGGCATTATCTACGCCGATTCGAGCGAACGTTTCGCCGAAGTGGCGGGCGAAAAGGCAGCCGAACTGCAGAAAGAAATGGCGCAGGCCTTAGAAACCTACGCCAAATAAGCAATTCCGCACCGCCTCAAGCCCTGAATGCACTGAAATGAAATACATAATCGACCCCGTCCACGGTTTCGTATCCATTCCCGACGGACTTATCCTTACGCTCGTCAAACACCCGATGTTCCAACGCCTCACCCGCGTAAGGCAGCTCGGCGTGGAGGGCATGGTTTACCCCGGAGCACAACACACCCGCTTCCAGCATTCCATAGGGGCCTATTATTTAGCGTGCCGCGCCCTCGACGCGCTCGAAAGCAAAGGAGTAAACATTCCCGACGACGAGCGCGAGGGCCTGCTTGCCGCAATACTGCTGCACGACGTGGGACACGGACCTTTCTCGCACGTACTCGAAAAAGTTTTCACGCACGATGTGAGCCACGAATACATATCCGAATCGGTAATGCGCCGCATAAACGCCGAAACGGGCGGAGCATTGGAAAAAGCTATAGGGATATTCAACGGCTCTTACGGGAGACATTTCCTGCATGAACTCGTTTCGAGCCAGCTCGACATGGACAGGCTCGACTACCTGTGCCGCGACAGCTTTTTCACCGGCGTGCGCGAGGGCAACGTAGGAGCCGCAAGGATTATACAAATGCTCGATGTGCGCGGCGACAGCTTGGTTGTGGGTGAAAAAGGAGTTTATTCGGTGGAGAACTATCTCATGACACGGCGCATGATGTACTGGCAGGTATACCTTCACAAAACCGTAGTTGCCGCCGAGGTTGTGCTGATAAATGCATTGCAGCGGGCGCGCGAACTAATAAGGAAAGGTAAAGAGTTGTTCGCCTCGCCGGCACTGAAGTTCTTTCTTGCAAACGACTTCGACCGGCAAATGTTCGAAGCCGACGAAAAAATCCTCGACATATTCATGGAACTCGACGACAGTGACATCATATCCGCACTGAAAGTGTGGACAAACAGCAGCGACGGCATTTTGGCCGCCCTCAGCCGCAACTTCATAAACCGCCGCCTGTTCAAAGTCGAAGTCTACGACAACGAAGTGCCCCGCGAAAGGCTTGAAAGCATAAGCAGCGAAATTGTCGGCAGGCTCGGAATTGACAAAAACGACGCGCACTACTTTGTAAATGTGCGCACGGTGGAAAAAGACATGTACAGCCTGCATTCCGACCAGATAAAGATACTCATGCGCGACGGCGGAATAAAGACAATGCCGCAGGTGTCGGAAATAATACGCAGCGACACAGCCGCACAAACATACCGCAAGGCATATCTTACCTACGAGCGCGCGCAATAAGATTTTTCCGACGCTACAAATCAGCCGCAACGCCGAAGCCGGTACCGGACCTTTCGGAACATGACATTTTTGTCAGGTGCTCACACCTCCCGCCGGCATTAGGGAAAACATGTCCCGCTTGCGAAAAAAATTATGTCTGACATATTTTGAATTATCTCAGACATATTTTTTTTCGGGGTGCTTTCCGCACCATTTTAAAACCACCCGACAAAATGGCAGCCGAGCAAAAGAAAGAAGCTATTCCCTGCAACAGTTAAATTTCCGATGAGCCGGAATCGTCCTATCCGCATGCAAAAACAAATAAACAGGAAACAAATTTCCTTATACCTATAACAGAAAAGACACCAGCCGACAGGAATCAAATAAAAAAGGCGGCGGAGCGCTGAGGCAGGAAACTGCCGCCGAACGTTCCGCCGCCTTTTTGCGAAATAAGTATAAAGAGTGTAGCTGTATGAATCAAAAATGACTCGATCCGTCGAAACAGTGTGTACAGATCTTGCATTTCGGCAGTCCTATGGCCGCCACGAGATTCTCGACCGTATTGAAGCGCAGGGTTGTAAGCCCTAAACGCTCGCGAATTATTTCAACCATTCTTTTATACTCGGGAGAATCGGTCGTTGCATAGGCTTCGAGGTTTTTATTCTCGTCGCCCTCGAGCTCCTTTATTATGCGCCGTGTAATAAGTTCGAGATCGCTCTTGGAAGAAGTGAACCCGACATATTTGCAACCGTAAACGAGCGGCGGACACGAAATGCGCACATGCGCCGCCTTTATACCGCAATCGAACAACATCTTAACATTGTCGCGCAACTGCGTTCCGCGCACGATAGAGTCGTCGCAGAAAAGCACGCTGTTGCCGCGCAGGACAGTTTCGTTGGGAATGAGCTTCATCTTTGCCACGAGCGAGCGCATGGCCTGGTTGCTCGGAGTGAAACTCCGCGGCCATGTGGGAGTATATTTGGATATAGCCCGTATGTAAGGCTTTTTCATTCCGGCAGAATAGCCGTAGGCCATGCCCACACCCGAGTCGGGAATGCCGCAAACGCAGTCGGCGTCGCACGTGTCGGAAAGTCCCATTTTTTCTCCGCACGCAAAACGCACTTTCTCCACATTTATGCCTTCGTAGCTCGAAGTAGGGAATCCGTAATACACCCACAGGAACGAGCATATCTGCATTTCGTCGTTAGGCTTGCGCAGCTGCTCGACCCCGTCTGCGCTCAGGTGCACGATTTCTCCGGGGCCGAGATAACGGTCTACCTTGTAATCAAGATTAGGAAACGAAGACGTCTCGCTCGCCGCGGCGAAAGCCCCGTTCTTGCGGCCTATCACTATAGGTGTGCGCCCCAACTTGTCGCGCGCGGCCACTATACCGTTCTCGGTAAGCAACAGCATGGAACAAGAGCCTTTGATACGGCGAAATACATTCTCTATGCCTTCCACAAGGTTGCGCCCCTGCACTATCAGAAGCGCCACCACCTCCGTCTGGTTGGTTTTGCCCGACGACAATTCGGAGAAATGCTGGTTGTTTTCGAGCGCCTCACGCTCCAGCTCGTCGAGATTAGTGATTTTCGCCACCGTAACGATAGCGAATTTGCCGAGATGCGAATTTATCACTATCGGCTGGGCGTCGGTATCGCTTATGACACCTATGCCCGAGTTGCCCTTGAATTTTTCAAGCCCGTCTTCGAACTTCGTGCGGAAATAAGAATTCTCAAGATTATGTATAGAGCGTTTGAAACCCTCGTTGCTGTCGTATGTTGCGATACCCGCGCGTCGGGTTCCCAAATGCGAATGATAATCCGTGCCATAAAACACGTCGGCTATGCAGGATTCTGTCGAAACTGTACCGAAAAAGCCACCCATTGTTGTATGTTTTTTGCTGTATTTTTGAAAATGCGCGACAAAAATAGTAAAAGGCGAGCGCAGGGCAAAATAAGCTCGCTTATTTTCTTTGCCAAGCCGCAATCTATATCGGAACTTTAGCTCAAATATAGTAAAAGACACGCGGCAGACAAAAAGAGTTTGTCCATTTTTTAAGATTACGGCCGCACAAGTGCGTTTCGGCCTATCATATATGCAAGCTGAAAACGGGCACTATCATTTTCTGCAACAAAACAAGCACGTTCATTTGAATGCTCCGACCCTACGATTAATCGTCTGCACGAAATGGCCATCCGTACCATGCTCAGCAACATTCACGGATTGCCGACCGACTGTCCACACCGGGAGCGTTGCGGCTGGCTGGGTGACGCTCATGCCGTTTTCCCGTTCGAAAGTTTCAACTACGACATGAATAACTTCTGGATGAAGTATATGGCTGATATTAGCTCGTCATCTTCTGTATTCCTCAAAAACACATTACATCAGAAATTACACAATTCAGAGTTCTATTTTGCCGATAAACAGCCCGGTATTCCGTTCATGATCTCTCCGGGACGTCGGTTGTGTGGTGTGGCTTCACCCGACTGGGGTACAGCCGTCGTACAGATTCCGTGGAACATCTACCTCTATTTCGGTAACAAAGAGGCTCTGGACATCTACTACGGTGAAATGAAGCAATGGGTGGATCATATTAATGCTTTGACCGAGAATCATATTGTTCCCTACGGACTGGGCGACTGGTGTCCACCGGAAGGCAATGCGACGATCGACTGCCCTATTCCGGTCAGCTCTACCGCATTCCACTATCACGATGCAGATTTGGTAGCACAAGCCGCTACCGTACTCGGTAAAACGGAAGATGCAGCACGATATACCGCATTACGCGACAGCATCAAATCGGCTTTCATCGAGAAGTTCTACGACAAAGAGAACCACACATACGGCAGCCAGACGGCCAACTCGATGGCACTTGCTTATGGATTGGTTCCTGCCGGTGAAGAAAAAGCACTTTCAGACGCAACGGTCCGCAACATGCAGGAAAAATACGACAACTTCTTCCATACCGGTATCTTCGGATTAGGACATATCGGACAAGCTTTATCGCGCTACGGCAATGGTGAAGCTGCATGGAACGCCTTTACGAAAAAAGGTGAAAACAGCTTCTCATGGATGTGGGAAAAAGCCGATGCAACAACCCTCTGGGAGATACTCCCGACCAATACGGCCAGCACAAAAGTCGGAGCTGGAGCTTCTTTGAACCATCCGATGCAAGGTGTATACGATGCATGGTTCTATGAAGATATCTTAGGAATCCGCCCGGATGCTTCTGGCCCCGGATTCAAAGTAACCCGTTTCAATCCGACAATGACAGCCTATTTGGATTGGGCTGAGGGTTCGGTTGAATCAGCTTACGGAGAAGTATCGAGCAAATGGAAAAATGAAAACGGGAAATTGGATTGGGAGATTGAGATTCCTGCCAACACTTCGGGACTGGTAGCTCTTCCGTCCAACAAAACCATAACTGTCAATGGAGTGGCTTTCGATGCAACGGCCTATCCAGTCGCCGAACAGAGTGGAGAACTCACATGGTACAGCTTCCCATCCGGACAATATGACATTGTAATCGAATAATGTTCATATTTCTATGTGTAGCTCACAATTAGTAAACGAGATAGTATGAAAACTACATTTGTATTTTTGACCACGCATTTCGAAGAGATCGAGGCTCTTGCTACGGTTGATATTCTACGTCGTGCCGGGGTGAACGTTCTTACCGTATCGCTTACCGGAGAATCAACCGTCATGGGAAGCCACAACATTCCTGTTAAAGCCGATATGCTTTTCGAAGAGGTCTCTTTCGATACTGCCGAAATGTTAGTTATACCCGGCGGAACACCCGCATTCAGCCAACACGAAGGGTTGAAGAAAGAGATTGTTGCATTTTACAACCAAAACGGACAAGTGGCTGCGATTTGTGCATCACCGATGGTATTTGGAATTTTAGGTATATTGAATGGCCGTAAAGCGACTTGCTATCCTGGCTTCGAAAAATATCTGGAAGGTGCGACATTGTGCCCCGACCAAAAAGTGGTCATAGACGGAAATGTAACTACCGGTCGAGGACCTGGAGTAACGATCGATTTTGCCCTGACTCTCGTCGAGATTTTGAAAGGGAAATCACAACGAGATGCTATAGCTGATCAATTAACGATTTATGAACAATAAAGTCCGATGGGACGACTAAAAAGAGAACGACCACTTTTGAAGTGGTCGTTCTCTTTTTTATTCTGTCTCCGAACAACTAAACATCAAGATATCCGAAACGTCGCAACTGACGATCGTCGTTCCGCCAATTTTCGTTAACCTTAACAAATAATTTCAAGAAAACCTTTTTCCCTAAAAAGCGTTCCAGTTCTTCACGGGCTTCAGTTCCCACCTTCTTCAGCTTGCTCCCTTTATGTCCAATGAGGATCGCCTTTTGACTCTCCCGAGCCACATATATCGTTGCCGAAATACGATCGATCGTCGACTCCTCATGATACTCATCTATCGCAACCTCCACACAATAAGGAATCTCCTTCTGATAGTTCAACAATATCTTCTCCCGAACAATCTCAGAAGCAAAAAACCGCAGGGTCTTATCGGTCAAGGCATCTTTCGGATAGTAGGGTTCACCTTCGGGTAAAGCTGCCAAGATACGGTCGAAAAGTCCTCCTATATTGAAATTATTCAATGCTGAAACAGGAATGATTTCCGCTTCGGGCAGAGCCTTTCGCCACTCCTCGACAAGGCTTTCAAGCTGATCGGGAGTCGTCAGGTCAATCTTATTGATTACCAGTAATGTTTTCACTCCTCCCGCTGCTACTTTCGACAACACCTCATTCGACACATCAGGATGTTCCGTTACATCGGTCACATACAACAGAATATCGGCATCGGCCAAAGCCCCCATGACAAAACGCATCATCGACTCCTGCAGCTTATAATTGGGCCGAAGGATTCCGGGCATCCTGTACGAGTACGGCATTTTCAAGCAGAAGATCGTGGACGGCTGGCAGCAGGAGCGCGCTGACAACTGGCTGCCCGGCGGTCAGGTCTGGCTGAAGAGCCACCCCGATCAGGCCATCGAGGTCCGCTTTGACGGCGAGATCCGCGAGAACTGGGATCACGGCTTCCACTATATCCAGCACACCAACTACAACAGCGTTATGGCTGTGCCCTCCGACATGTATGTGCAGGGCTACGACGGCAAGGGCGTTGCCAAGCTGCGCCTGTGGCAGGCCAAGGCTCCTGACTTTGATATGTCCAGCTTCTCTCTGGGCAACTACAACACTGCCATGAGCAAGAACGCCAGCGCCGAGCTGATCTCCAAGGTGCTGTACCCCAACGACAACCACATTGAAGGCAAGATCCTGCGCCTGCGCCAGCAGTACTTCCTCTCTGCCGCATCCATCGGCGATATCGTGCAGAACCACCTGTCCACCTACGGCACGCTGGAAAATCTGGCCGACAAGGTCGCCATCCAGCTGAACGACACCCATCCCACGCTGGCCATCCCCGAGATGATGCGCATCCTGCTGGACGAGTGCGGCTTTGACTGGGACAAGGCCTTCAGCATCTGCCAGAAGGTGTTCTCCTACACCAACCACACCGTTATGGCCGAAGCTCTGGAGAAGTGGAACGTGGACATCTTCAAGATGACCCTGCCCCGCATCTACCAGATCGTGGTGGAGATGGACCGCC
>OHBJ01001152.1_pt1 | contig 18048 bp, 20 predicted proteins | sample 1577241 | NCBI WGS metagenome assembly OHBJ01 (sample SAMEA3541594, study PRJEB24748) | human gut metagenome | biome: human gut; feature: human-associated habitat; material: faeces | place: China | collected 2012 | reverse complement strand
TTGAACAGCGAATATCAGAGTTTATCGCCAGCCACCCAGCAGGCTGTGATGCGACCGCTTCCTGAAAAGGCCCGCAGTCCCGGACTCTGCTGCGGCCCTCGGGCACAGGAACGTAATCTATACGTTCAGGGTACGATGAGGAGAAAATGATGCCATGATAATCAATAGGTTGCCGGAATGATTCTACTCCACGCCTACTTTGTGTTTTACATTACTTTCAGTTCCATTTAAAATATTAACGTAATAAAAAATTTCTAAAAGTGAAAAAAGTACTTGCTTTTCTCAAAAAGTGCGGTTATAATATAACTTGCGTTTCGGGGTGTGGCTCAGGTGGTAGAGCGCTACTTTAGGGAAGTAGAGGCCGCAAGTTCAAGTCTTGTCACTCCGATGTTTTAAAAAGACGGAATCCATTGGATTTCGTCTTTTTAGTTTAAAGAAGAGCACCAATCGACTTTCATCAATTGATGCCCTCAATATTTCACTATTATACTATTTCTAGACTAAACATTAAAATCTATGATACACTACCAAAACGTATTTTACAAAATTTACTTCACATACTCTCAGCCAGTTGGATCCTTTGACACCAACATCATAAATATAGGTTTTCACAAATCCTGTCATTGATTTCTGTTCCACTACTTCATTTAAAGTTACATTATCTAATCCTTTCGATAGGTTTTTCGACAATCAAGCCATTTTCAATTTCAAGATATGATTTTAACTCTCCATTCTCTATAACGCAGGGATTTACATAACAAAACTCATCATTTTCCATTGTTTTAACTTCTTTATAAAGATTTCCTAGATCGTCCATAAAATATGATTCATCATCTCTATATACAGAATATCGATATTTTCCCATATTTTCTAAATCACTATACCCCATCTTTCCTTCTATAGGCTCAAAAAGGAATTCACCCTTTTCATTTATAACCGTTGTAAACAATTTATTTGCTTCATTTTTTAAGGCAACTTGAGCCTTACCATCACAAAATTTATTAATAGATATATCATCTCCCCAAGTTCCCCGTCTACTGAATTGATTTACATCAAATTGTGTAACACCAGTACAATCGAGTGCAAGAAAATCATCATGATTCTGAAGAAGTACAATTCCATTCCCTAGATATTTATAAAACCAATAAGAAATATCATTTAAAAAAATATTTTCTGGACTTACATTATTTCCATTTGAATCTAATAAAATAATAGAACCCGGATGAATCCATCCTTCATGACACATATATAAATACTTATCATCAGCTCCATAATATTTATCTCCATAATATTTTGCAATAGCTTTAGTTTCAATATTAATGAAGACATTACCGCATTTATACCAACTTCCGCCTACATACTCAACTTCTGGAGTTAAAGAAACATCTCCATATTGTGCTATTAATCCCTTTTCTGACCATTCACCCAATATTGAATTGTCTAAATTTTTTAATGTAATTTTAAAATCGTGAGAATCATATGTATCAATACTTTCGTAGAGCCACAAAATGAAGTCATCCGATACTTGAAAAAGCCCCCCAAACTGCTGATTATCTGAGCAATAGTTATCAAGTATATTCATACCATCAATACTATAAATTTCTCCTTGTTCAGGTTGTGTTTCAGAAGGCAGCACAAGATACTTGTTATCAACATTTATGATACTAAATCCACGAATATATGGTGTTTTCTGTATTATTTTCCCCTCTAGATTAATAAATAACATACAATGATCTTCTTCATTGTCTATGCTTTTTGCCTCTACGGCAAAAACTTCATTACTCTCAATTAAAAAACAATCATATTTTGAAACAGGATAAATAAACGAAATTATTTCATAATTGTTTTGATAATGACTATCATCAATCACTTTATCTTCTACCTTTTCATTATTTAGTTTCTCATCAATTTCAGAATTCTCAACATCATTTCCTATATTTTCTTGAACAGATGGTTTTTTTAACAATTTTCTTATATTCCCGCTATCTTCAATTGTAAAAGAATCATCTGTAATTTCTATAATGGTAGCCGTTTGAGATTCTTCGTAGAAATTCGTCAGTTTTAAAACATTATTATTAACTATGCTCCATTTTCCCATTCCATATTCACCACTAATTTCACATGTTCCATCACTATACAAGGTAAATGCTGGAGAAGAATCTCCTTCAAAATACCATGTACCTGCCAATGATTGCTCGTATGAATCCTTTTTTCCACATGCTGCAAGTACAACAAGTATAATTATAAATAACACACAAACTTTATTTTTTTTCATTTTCAGTTTCTCCTTTTTCCGTTTATATTTTTTTAATATCAAAAAACACAAAATTTGCACTTAACATTCCATTGGTAACTGCTTCCATCTTCATTTTGAGTGAAAAATGTATCTGTTCCATTAAATAAACTGGCATCACAGCAAAACTTGTGTTGTCAATAATACTGTATCTAATACATCAGCTAACTTTTTAATTTGTCTCATTTTTCTTTTTCCTCTTTCTTTTCATCATTTCACTTATTCCTTTTACGCTTAAACATTTTCCTCCTTCCGCAAATATTATAGTCAGATTTCTGGCAATATTCAACATAAATTTGTGTGCATATACTAAATATAGAGGTATAAAGTATGTTTAGTTATGACCCCCTATGGGAAACAATGAAGCGAAAAGGTATAACTCAATATCAATTAATCAAGGATTATCATATTTCGACGGGAATTTTAGATTCTCTTAGAAAAAATCGTAGCGTAACTATACACACTATAGATTCTCTATGTCAAATACTAGATTGTACAGCAAACGATATTGTACATTTTGAATCAGATAAAAAAGGATAAAAACTGGTAGGATTTTGGTAGGGACAATATCCGAACCCTCAAACCTCCTTATTTTATCACGTTCTTGAACTGCTATAAAAATTCAAGTCTTGTCACTCCGATGTTTAAAAGAGCAGAATTCCAACGAATTCTGCTCTTTTTACATTTACATCTTGAAAAGAATCCTCCCAACTCTCCTACAGACTTTCCAGCACCTTCAATAAGAACTTCCAGACTCTCTGTACCGAAGGAATGCTCAAGGTTTCTCTTGTGGTATGGATGTCCTGCATATCCGGACCGATGGAAACGCAGTCAAGCCCCGGAATCTTACTCTGGAAAATTCCGCATTCCAATCCCGCATGAATGGCCTCAATCTGTGGCTTTACACCATACATTTCTTCATAAATGGCAACCATTTTTTCACGGAGTGGCGAATCCGGATCATAATCCCAGCCCGGATAATCTCCACGGATTCCTATTGTTGCATTGCACAAGGCAGCAAGACTCTTAAGCTGGTTAATCAAAGCTTCTTTGGCTGCCGTATTGGAGCTGCGGACAGACGTGCTGACCATCCCCTCTGCTGTACTTACAATCAGAATTCCCGGATTTAAGGAGGTTTCTACAAGTCCCTTCATCTTTACACTGTTTGCAATGACACCATGCGGGATCACATTCAGCAGGTGAATCCACTGCCTGGAATCTTTCCGGCTGCAGACCATCCATGGCTTCGTATTCATTTTCTTCTCTTCTGTCCCTGTGCAGACATGCACAGCCGTATTTTCCCCGCAAATCTGCAGATTGCAATTAAGTCCGTCTTCTTTTCCGGCAAATTCTGCCTTTATACCACAAAACTGCTCTTCCATAAATGCAGCGACATCTTCCGTCCATTCGGTCACGACGATTTCTGCACAAACCTCATTCGGAATCGCATTATCTGCCGTTCCACCACTTACTTCCTTTAAATAAACAGGTGTCTTCTCCTGTAAGGCAGCAAGCAGTCTACCCATCAGACAGATGGCATTGCCACGTTCCTTGTTGATCTCCTGGCCGGAATGTCCTCCCTGGAGTCCGGAGATTTTAAGTTTACATAACACTCCTTTTACCTGCTCGGTTTCTGTCTTTTTCCGAATGTCAATCCGGGCTCCACCTGCGCATCCCGTGATAAATATCTTTTCCTCTTCCTGATCGAGGTTAATCATCCGTTTTGCAGTAAGATCATCTACCGTAAGTCCTGTTGCGCCTTCCATGCCAACCTCTTCATCTACAGTAAGAATCAGTTCAATTCTCGGATGACGGTATTCTTCTCCTGCAAGAAGTGCCAGAGCGAATGCAACTGCAATCCCGTCGTCACCTCCAAGACTTGTTCCCTTTGCGGTCAAACGGTCTCCCAGAATTTCAAGCTGTAAACCATCCTTCGTCATATCTATGGTACAATCCGCATCCTTCACAGCCACCATATCCATATGCCCCTGTAAAAGAACCGGTTCATGATCTTCGTACCCCTTCGACGCTTCCTTGATCATGATAATATTATTCAATTCATCCTGTCTGCAATACAAACCATGTTCATCGGCAAATGCTTTCAGATAATCACTGATCTGTCTGGTATTGCCGGATCCATGTGGAATCTTACAAATTTCTTCAAAATAGTAAAATACATTCTGTGGTTCCAGATTTTCAAGTATACGCATCCCTGATTTCCTTTCTGCTTGTCCCTCTCACCCAAAAATGATCCGGTGGATCATTTTCTCATATACATAGCAACTAAATTCATGCTCCGTTTATGACTCACATTCACTAAATATTCCTGACTGGTTTATAGAAAAAATCCCCGCAGTCAAAGGCTACGGGGAATCATCTTTATTATGCAAGTTTGCTCTTTGCAAGTTCTGCTAAAAACTTGAAGCCTTCTGCATCATTTACAGCCATTTCAGCAAGCATCTTTCTGTTGATATCAACTTCTGCAAGCTTTAAGCCATACATAAATTTGCTGTAGGATAAGCCATTCAATCTTGCAGCAGCATTGATACGTGCAATCCAGAGCTGTCTGAACTGACGCTTCTTCTCTTTACGTCCTGCATAAGAGGAAGTTAATGCTCTCATTACAGACTGTTTTGCCACTCTATACTGTTTGCTTCTGGCTCCTCTGTAGCCTTTTGCAAGCTTTAATACTCTGTTATGTTTTTTCTTGGCATTTACGCCACCTTTAATTCTTGCCATTGTTCATATCCTCCTAACGACTATAGTGTTTTATTACAGATAAGGTAAAATCTTCTTCATATTCTTAACATTTGTTGCATCTGTAATAGCCGGCTGTCTAAGAGTTCTCTTTCTCTTAGTAGTCTTCTTGGTTAAGATATGTTGCTTGTAGGCTTTACTTCTCTTTAACTTGCCTGTTCCTGTAACTTTAAAACGCTTTGCAGCAGATTTGCTGGTTTTCATTTTTGGCATAACTGATTTCCTCCTGTATACAATAATTATCTATTTTAACTGAAACTAACGTTTCTCAGTTAAAAACATGGTCATGCTTCTTCCTTCAACCTTCGGTGCCTTTTCTACGACACACACATCCGAAAGAGCCTCTGCAAAATCATCCAAGATATGCTTGCTGCTTGCCATATGAGCCATTTCACGTCCACGGAAACGTAAGGTCACCTTCACGCGGTCTCCCTTGGTTAAAAACTTCTTTGCAGCATTAATCTTCGTATTTAAATCATTCGTATCGATATTGGGTGATAAACGGATTTCTTTAATCTCGATTACCTTCTGCTTCTTTCTGGCTTCCTTTTCCTTGCGGGCCAGTTCGTAACGATACTTTCCGTAATCCACAATCTTACACACCGGTGGTTTTGCTGTCGGCGCGATCTTAACAAGATCGACCCCTGCTTCCTCTGCAAGCTGTAAAGCTTCTTTGGAAGACATGATTCCAAGCTGTTCTCCGTTTTCACCGATCACACGTACTTCTTTGTCTCTAATCTGGTCGTTAATAAATAATTCGCTAATAATTTTACCCTCCCTAATAAGAATAAAAAAAGTGGACAGCATAGCTATCCACAACACTCACATCTTTCCTCTGCGCCCGTTTTCCAAAGGGCATATGGAAAATATAAACACCTGCCAGCGCAATTACCGCAGGGTGAGAGTGGATACTCTGCTTTGATTTCACATGCTTATATAGATTAACACCCCACTTATCGGATGTCAATACCATTTTTCAAACTTTTCAAAAAATTTTCAAGAACTTTTTATAGTTTCCTACTCTTTTACCAGACGGATTTCGCCTTCAGATATTTCAAAGTCTGCCAAAAGCTCATCATCAGAAAGCTGATTATAGGTAATAATATGCGTATCCCTCGCCTGAATAATATAGGCAAGCTGCTGGACTCTCTTATTATCCAATTCAAAGCTGCTCCGGATCTTATACCCCGGAACACCTTCCATGTCATTTCGTGAAAATTCTTCAATCGTAATATCTACGTTCTCGCCCTGTTTTGCATAAGCATCCTCTAATTCCTTTTCAAAGGAGTCAGATGTCAGATTATCGGGTACTGCACCGTCTCCGGTTCCTTCAAGCACTGTATAATAAATATTGGAAGAATCCAACGGACTCAAGGAATGTACATACATCCCCGGAACAGTGGAGGATTCCACGTACCCGGCCGGAATCAGGATTGCACAGCAGGCAATCGCATCCTTCCCATTATCCTCAATCTGCTTTAATTCAAAGTTCTCTACTACTATGTACTGATCTTCACGAACCTCGGGATTCTGAATCCCTGCAACCGTAATGACTTCCTTTTCACAACCGGTAAAACAACAGGCCAGCATTATGATACTTCCTATCATCGTTGCTTTCTTTGTAAAATGCATTCTTTGGTTTCCTCAAATCTTTCCCTGACAGCTTTCTTTCAGCGAAACGTTCTGTCATTGTTATGTTCACTCAAATGCATGGCAACAGAAACTCCGGGGCGGTTTAAACCGCCCTCGGAGTTTTTCTTACTTTCCGTCAAATGTTGCACATGCCGTTTCCTTGCAATCACATGCTCCACAGCCACGAATATCAACACGGGATGCTGTACACTTATAATTTTCATTATACATGCATTTTGCAGCTTCGCAATCAATACTGATATACTCGCTTGGATGTTCTACTGCACTTTTAAAGCTGTCACCCTTCTTTTCGGTAAAGCTTTCACAACAGGTTTCTGCCGAACAGGATGCATGCTTACCGCCTACCATGATGTCCCCCTTGGAACAACGTTCATTTGCGTTGTAAGAACAGTTCTGTACTGCACATTTTAATTCTGCCATACTATTACCTCCTTTACGCTGTACGGCAATAGTATGTGCGGATGCTGAATTTTTATTCAAATAATAATTTTATTATTACTCCGTTACCTCTTCCTTACGGATTTCCTTGGTACGGATTTCTTCGCAGATCTGGTCGATGAATTCCTGTAACGGCTTCACGCCCTCATCTCCTGCAAAACGACTTCTTACCGATACCGTACCATCTGCTTCTTCCTGCTGTCCGACAATCAGCATATAAGGAAGTCTGTCCATTCTTGCTTCACGGATCTTAAAGCCGATCTTCTCGGAACGGTTATCTGCCGTAACATCTACGCCGGCCTCTGCCAATGCCTTGCGTACCTTTTCTGCATAAGCTTCATACTTTTCAGAAATCGGAAGAACACGTACCTGTTCCGGGCAAAGCCAGGTCGGGAACTTACCTGCATACTTCTCAATCAGCCATGCCAGGGTTCTTTCATAACAGCCCATGGAGGTTCTGTGAATGATGTAAGGACGCTTCTTTTCGCCGTCCTGATCTACATAATACATATCGAAGTTTTCAGCAATGGCACAGTCAAGCTGAATGGTGATCATGGTATCTTCTTTACCGTAAACATTCTTTGCCTGAATATCAATCTTCGGTCCATAGAATGCAGCTTCGCCGTCTGCTTCTACGAAAGGAACCTGCTTCTCTTCCAGAAGCTTACGAAGGACTTCCTGTGTGGATTCCCAGTAATGCTCATCGCCAAGATATTTCTTCTTGTTTTCCGGATCCCATTTGGAAAGGCGGAAGGTTACATCCTTTTCCAGACCAAGTACGGTCAAAATATGATATGCCAGATTAAAGCAGTTGGATAACTCTTCTTCGGTCTGATCCGGACGGATGACATTGTGTGCCTCTGTAATAGTAAACTGACGGACTCTTGTCAGTCCATGCATTTCACCGGAATCCTCAGCACGGAATAAGGTAGAAGTCTCGCTCATGCGGTAAGGCAGGTCACGGTAGGACTTCTGGGTGTTCTTATATACATAATACTGGAACGGGCAGGTCATCGGACGAAGTGCAAACACTTCCTTGTCTGTCTCCTCGTCACCTAAAACGAACATGCCATCCTTGTAATGATCCCAGTGTCCGGAAATTTTATAAAGATCACTCTTTGCCATTAACGGAGTTCTGGTTCTGACATAACCCCATTCCTTATCCTCAAGATCCTCAATCCAACGCTGGAGCTTCATAATCATCCTGGTTCCCTTCGGAGGGAAAAGAGGTAGTCCCTGTCCGATTACATCTACGGTAGTAAACAGTTCCATCTCACGTCCAAGCTTGTTGTGGTCACGCTTCTTTGCATCCTCTAACTGTTCCAGATAAGCATTCAGCTCTTCCTTCTTATTAAATGCAGTACCATAAATTCTCTGAAGACGTGCTTTCTCGGCATTGCCTCTCCAGTACGCCATAGAAGAAGAAGTCAGTTTGAACGCCTTGATGCCCTTGGTACTCATTAAGTGCGGTCCTGCACACAAATCTACAAAATCTCCCTGATCATAGAAGGAAATCTCTGCGTCCTCCGGCAGATCCTCGATCAACTCTACCTTGTAAGGCTCTTCCCTGTCCTTCATAAACTGGATTGCTTCATTTCTCGGAAGGGTAAATCTCTTTAATTCATGACCTTCCTTGATAATCTTCTTCATTTCTGCCTCGATCTTGTCAAGGTCTTCTCTGGAGAACGGTTCATGTTCAAAATCATAATAATATCCGGTATCAATCGCAGGTCCGATTGCAAGCTTTGCCTGCGGGAATACTCTCTTAACAGCCTCTGCCATAACATGGGAACAGGTATGACGGATGACACGCAAGCCTTCCGGATCTGCTGCAGTCAGAATACTCAGATTACAGTCCTTGTCAAGAACGGTTCTCAAATCGACAACCTCTCCATCCACTTCTCCGGCACATGCCACTCTGGCAAGTCCTTCACTTAAATCCTGAGCGATTTCATACACGCTCATTGCTTTGTCATATTCCTTTACGGAACCATCTTTTAATGTGATTTTCATTTTATATCCATTCCTTTCTGGTTGTTAATATTATGTTAACCAATATTTTTGAATAGTTACCTTTATGTTAACTTATTGGGTAACCGCTTCACTCTTCCTCTGTGAGATTACTCTTCGTCTTCCTCTTCATCGTCTTCGAAGTCTTCCCAGTCAAAGCCGTTATCACACGGACTGTTATTTCCGTTATGGCTTCCGATCGTGACAAACTTTCTCGGGGAAGTCAGCAAACCAAATACCATACCTCCTAAAACACCTACTGCAATGGCAAGCACCAGCTCACGATTGGAAATGGTGGTGCTGTCTGCAAAAAAATCTTTTACTTTTTCAATTCTTTCTTTCATATAAGTCATCCTCCTTTATTTTTACTTATATTAATCTGCATATTACCTGCCGCACTAAGTTCAAGCTGCGCTTTCAGCTCGTCCTCTTTAAGTGCACAGGTATCGTTCGCACTAAGTTCAAGCTGCGCTTTCAGCTTGCTTTCACTAAGTGCTCTACATAAAAAGTCCCATGCATTACCAAAATGCATGGGACGTATCATACGCGGTTCCACCCTGCTTGCTCTCTGCGCCATAACGACTTACGAAAGCCTCTCAACATCTGTAACGTAGATGATACGAACCGGATTAGGGTCACTCCGAGGTAGTTTTCCATTGCTTCCTGCAAAGACATTCCCAGCACGATCTGAATCTGATCGATGTCTCTCTCTGTTACCTTCCACAATGTACTCGTCTCTTCAACGTTTTATTCGTAATTCATTTAATATATCTTATAATATTCCCCAAAAACAAATTTGTAAAGTACCTTTTTTAATTTGGGAGAAGGTTTTATTTAAGGCTCATCATGGATTTATGAAACTATCCAATAAGCCCTGTATAAGCCTGATCTTATGCTTTCTTACCGCAGCACTTCTTATACTTCTTACCACTTCCACACGGACAGGGATCGTTCGGATAAATCTTCTCCGGCTTTACAACAGTTGTCGAAAGCTTCTGGATGCGGTAAAGCTCCTTACGGGTTGCTTCATCAAAAATGTCTTCCCATTCCGGAAGCTCATATAACCAGTCAGCCTGTGCAGCCACCATGTTCTTGTAGAGTAATTCCTTGTCAAAGCCAAGGTTTACTTCTGTGTCCTCTTCCATCTCTTCAATAGGGTTCTGCTCCTTCAAGCTGTCATTGATTCCATCTAAAAATCCGGTCATGGTCATAATATCCACGCCGTACTTCTCAGCCAGTTCTTTTACGGTTCCCTTCACTACTTCATCCGGGTTCTTTAAAAGCTGTGCATAAATATCCTTTTCTTTCTGAAAATAATCTGCCCAGAGTCTCTGCAGATCTCCCTTATTTGCGGTAGCTGAATAAGCCATATCACGCCAGGTTTTAAGTAATGCCATTGTTAATTCCTCCTGATTGTCTGATACTCCAGACAATGATTCGTATAGATTACGTAAATTACTTACGCTTCTGTATTATAACCCAGATTCTGCAAATTGTAAACCATACAATCCATCCTATACTCAAAGAGGCCGCCATAAGGCAGCCTCCCTTTAGGTACTATTTCATCTCTTTTGACTGGTGACAGGCCATACCGCATCCGGCACAGTTGCCGCCACATGAGGATTTCCCACTTCGTTTATCCTTAACCATCCTGTAAATGACTACGCCAACGATGGCACATAACACAAGAAGTACGATTGCTGTTCCCATAGTTATCCTCCTTCTATTGCTTTTTGTTATTATCTGATATTTATTTCAGTTTTGCAAGCTGCTTATCAGAAGTCTTTAAGGTTGTGCTCTCCTTGTAAGGACGAACCAGCAGATAAATGAATCCTGCTACAAGCAAGAAAGCAACAACAGTTCCAAGTCCGAATGCGCCCGTTGTAAACAAGGTACCAATCTGGTAAATGCACAGGGAGACAATATATGCCAAGCCACACTGATAGCCAATTGCGAACCAGAACCACTTTGCATTGTTCATTTCACGCTTGATCGCACCCATAGCTGCGAAACAGGGAGCACACAGAAGGTTGAATACCAGGAATCCGTATGCTGCAATCGGAGTCATAACCTGTGCCAGGCTTCCCCAGATTTCTGCACCATCTTCTGCAACTTCTGAGAAACCAAAGAGCAGACCAAAGGTTGCTACAACGTTTTCCTTGGCAATCAGACCACTCACTGCGGCAACTGCCATCTTCCATCCTTCGCCGGCCTGTGTCCAGCCCAGAGGAATAAAGATCCATGCAATGGCACTGCCAATCTTGGCCAGGATACTATCATTCAGCTGTTCAGCCTCTAACATTCCGAAGCCGCCGTCTGTCCATCCAAAGCTCATTAAGAACCAGAGAATAATGGTAGAAAGAAGGATGATGGTTCCTGCCTTCTTGATGAAGGACCAGCCTCTTTCCCATACACTTCTCAATACATTGCCAACGGTAGGCCAGTGATATGCCGGAAGCTCCATAACGAACGGCGCAGGATCACCTTCGAACATCTTTGTTTTCTTTAAAATAATACCGGAACAGATAATTGCTGCAACACCTACGAAATAAGCACTCCATGAAACCCATCCTGCATTGTCGAAGAATGCACCTGCAATCAGGGCAATAATCGGAAGCTTTGCTCCACATGGAACAAATGTAGTAGTCATTATGGTCATCTTACGGTCTCTGTCGTTTTCGATGGTACGGGATGCCATAACGCCCGGAACACCACAGCCGGAGCCGATCAGCATTGGAATAAAGCTCTTTCCGGAAAGACCAAACTTACGGAAGATACGATCCATAATGAATGCGACACGGGCCATATATCCACAGGACTCTAAGAATGCCAGGAACAGGAACAGTACCAGCATCTGAGGTACAAATCCAAGCACAGCACCAACACCGGAGATAATACCATCTACGATAAGTCCTGTTAACCAGTCTGCACAGCCAATGTTTTCAAACAGGCTCTGTGCACCCGGAATAATCCATTCACCAAACAGGGTCTCATTGGTCCAGTCTGTCAGGAACGCACCAACAGTTGTTACAGATACAAAATATACTAAGAACATTACTACTGCAAAGATCGGCAATGCAGCGATACGGTTGGTAACCACGCGGTCGATCTTATCCGATACCGTTAACTGCTTTTTGCTCTTCTTTACGTAGCACTCTTTAATAACGGAAGAAATGTAAATATATCTTTCATTGGTGATAATACTTTCGGTATCATCATCCATTTCCTTTTCGATGGAAGTGATTTCTGCAGATACATCCGGAACCTTCTTCATCTGTTGTGCAATCTTATCATCACGCTCTAACAGCTTGATTGCAAAAAATCTCTTCTGCTCTTCGGGAACATCACTGCCAAGCTTATCTTCGATGGATTCCAGTACATTTTCAACTTTGGTATTGAACTTATGTACTTTGGCAACAGTTCCAACATTTGCTGCAACAACTGCTGCTTCTGCTGCTTTCTGGATACCGGTACCCTTTAATGCGGAGATTTCAACAACAGCAGCACAGCCCATCTTCTCTTTTAACTTGTCAAGATTAATCTTGTCGCCACTCTTATTAACAAGATCCATCATATTTACAGCCATGACAACCGGAATACCAAGTTCCATCAGCTGTGTGGACAGATACAGGTTACGCTCGATGTTCGTACCATCTACGATATTTAAGATGGCATCCGGACGCTCTGCGATCAGATAATTTCTGGCAACAACCTCCTCTAAGGTGTATGGAGAAAGGGAATAGATACCAGGAAGATCCATGATGATCACATCCTTATGGCCTTTCAGCTTTCCTTCCTTTTTCTCTACGGTAACTCCGGGCCAGTTTCCTACAAACTGGTTAGAGCCTGTCAATGCATTAAATAATGTGGTTTTTCCACAGTTCGGATTACCTGCTAATGCAATTTTCATAATTTTACTTCCTTTCTATTTGCTCTGATTATTTGTATTATTCAACTTCAATCATTTCTGCATCGGCCTTGCGCAGGGATAATTCATAACCGCGAACCGTCACTTCAATCGGATCTCCCAGGGGAGCCACTTTACGTACAAATACTTCTACACCCTTTGTGATTCCCATATCCATAATTCTTCTCTTTACCGGGCCTTCACCATTTAATTTTGCCACTTTGACAGTCTGCCCACAGGCAACTTCTTTTAATGTTTTCATCTCTTTCCTTCTTTCTTCAATAATTTTATAATATTATGTTCATGACGATCGAATGGGTACTCACATCACCATAACCTTATTTGCCATATCCCTTCCGATTGCAACACGGGAGCCCTTGACATTAACAATAATGTTGCCATCGATCTGAGATACTACTGTCACCTCGCTGCCGGATACAAAACCAAGATTCTCAAGAAATTTTCTGGTTTCTTCTTTGCCGCCAACCTTGCAGATTGTATTGCTTTCGCCTTCTTTTACCATAGATAATGGCATACTCATTACCTTCCTTCTCCTTAATTATTCAGTACTTTTATTACGATGCGTAAATCCATTTAAAAGTACTTCGCTCTGTACTGATCAGTTACCTTTCTACTTTGATTTTCCTTCTCCTCATTTGTAATTGAGAGTCATTTTCATTTATTTCATGGTTAGTATATGCTAACGTTTATTAGTTGTCAATAACCAAATAGGAAAATTTATCAATTTTCTTTTCATTTCATGGATGCAAGAAACAGAAAGTTGGTGTATACTGATAAGTAAATATTGCAGATAACTGTTCCACATTTTCACAGCATGATACAAAATCCATTTAAAATAAGCTTTGCCGATGGCATTTTGCATAACCGAATCAGTTACTGTTTTTTATTTAATCAGTGGGAAATGAATGGGAGGATCACATGCACAACAACCAATCATCAGAAGATTATCTGGAAACGATATTAGTCTTAAGCAAACAAAAGCCCGTGGTGCGGTCCATTGATATTGTTGAGGAATTAGGTTACAAGAAATCCAGTATCAGCGTTGCCATGAAGAACTTACGGGAACGTAACCATATTGAAATGTCCAAAGAAGGCTTCATCACCCTGACTCCATCCGGCCGCCAGATTGCCGAGATGATCTATGACCGTCATCAGTGTCTGACGAAATGGCTTACCACTCTTGGTGTTGATCCTGAGGTTGCTGCCGAAGATGCCTGCCAGATGGAACATGTCATCAGTCAGGAAAGCTTTAATGCCATTAAGAAACATATTGTCAAAGTGATTGAATAAAAGAAATAAACTCTTCCGCCACGTGCGAAAGCGTATGATTTTTCTTCCATATGAGTGCATATGAAGCATAAGCGTCCGGATGATCTACCTTCCGCACACAGACATCCTGTTCATGGATCAGTGCCGAAATAGATTCCGGATAAATGGAAACACCAACTCCATGAAGGCTTAATTCATATGCATTCATCATATGTGCGACACGTCCACGGATCAACGGCGTCTGACCGGACGCATTGAACCACTTGTCAATCTCTCCTTTTCTGGATTCTCTGGAAGGGATCAGCAGATCATAAGGAAGAAGCTCCTCCGGCCGCACCGGCTTCGTTCCTTCTACATATAGAGGATGTCCTTTCGGAATCATAGCCACCCATGGCTCTTTATAAACCGGATATACATGAAACTCTTCCGTATTATATGGCGCTGTAATCATGGCAAGCTCACACAGTCCCTTCGTCACCCGGTTATTCACATCGTCCGTATTTCCGTTCCACAGATTATACTGCACATGAGGATGCTTTTTCTGAAACGCCGCAATCCATTCTGCAAAAAGACGCGGTCCACATCCTTCTACCGATGCAATGTAAAGGGTTCCCTGCAGCCCTTCCTTCCGCTCCTTTACTTCCTCTTCCGAACGATTTACAAGGTCAAGTATCTGCGTTGCATACTGTAAAAACAGTTCCCCTTCTTCCGTCAAGGTAACCTTATGCGGTGTCCGCACAAACAAAGATGTACCAAGCTCCGCTTCCAGATCCTGGATCTGACGGCTGAGCGGCGGCTGCGCAATTGCAAGCTTCTCGGCAGCTCTTGTAAAATTCTTTTCTTCTGCAACGGCTTTAAAATATCTGATATGTCGAAGTTCCATACGGCTTGTTTCCTTTCCGGCTTTTGTTCCCTTTTCAGATAACAGAATAATTATCGCATGTCAGGATAGCCTGCCTGAGCTGCGTCGTCCGTTCCATGAGCCTTGCTCCGGCCTCACGTTCTACTCTTTTAGCCGGTCTTTTATAAAATCTTCCGGATCCGTTCCAGACACTCTGTGAGAATGGCTCTGGGAGCCGCCACATTGATGCGTTGGAAGCCCGCTCCTGTACCGCCGAAAATCTTTCCGCTGTCAAGCCACAGCTTTGCCTCATAAATGATCCTGTGATCCAGCTCCTCCGAGCCAAGTCCGCATCCCCGGAAATCCAGCCATAGAAGATATGTACCCTCTCCGTCAATTACCGTTACTCCCGGAAGGTTCTCTTTCACATATTCTTTCACATAACGAATATTTTCTCCAACGTAAGACATCATCTGTTCATACCATTTATCTCCCTGCCCGTAGGCTGCTTTGGCTGCCACAAGTCCCAACACGCTTAACTGACTGATTCCTGCTGCATCCACCTCATGACGGAATCGCTGTCTCAGCTCCCGGTTCGGAATGAAAATATTGGAAATCAGCATACTGGCAAGATTGAACGTCTTACTTGGTGAGGTACAGATTACGGAAATCTCCTCATATTCCTTCTTCACAGAGGCAAACACCGTATGCTCTCCCTGAAATACAAAATCATTGTGGATTTCATCACTTACCACCTTCACACCATGCTTCACACACAAATCTCCCATGGCAGTCAGTTCTTCCTTCGTAAACACCCGGCCCGTCGGATTATGCGGACTGCACAAAAGGAACAGCTTCACATGATATTCCACGATTTTCTTTTCAAAGTCTGCAAGATCGATATGATACCGGTTATCCTCTCCTAAATACAGGTCATTGCTTACAACGACTCTTCCGTTGTCCCGGATCACCTCGGAAAACGGATAATATACCGGCTGCTGGATCAGGACACTGTCACCTTTTTCTGTAAAAGCCTTTACTGCCATGGCAAGTGCAAAGACTACTCCCGGCGTTTTAATGAGCCATTCGGGACGGATCTCCCAATTATGGTGTCTTCGCATCCATCCGGCAACTTCCTTAAAGTACTCCTCTCCGGATTCACTGTAACCGAAAATTCCATGCTTCGTCCGTTCGATCACGGCATCCTCCACATAAGAAGTCGTCTTAAAGTCCATATCGGCCACCCAGAGCGGCAATACATCCTCCGGCATTCCTCTCCTTACCGCAAAATCATATTTTAAGCAATCGGTTCCTCTGCGATTGATGATTTCATCAAAATTCAAATTTCTCTCCGGCATACAGATTCATCCTTTCCGTAAATGCTGTTATTCATCCAACTCGTGATCATGATCTCCAATACTATTGTAAGGATGCAAACACCTCAGACAATTCCCCCAACAGATCCTCAATATCCTCAATTCCGGTGGACAGCCGGAGTGTACAGGGTGTGATTCCGTTCTTTAAACGTACCTCCTCCGGCACGTCGGCATGTGTCTGTGTCGTCGGATAGGTAATCAAGGTTTCTACGCCGCCAAGGCTCTCCGCAAATTTAATCATCCGGACCTGTTTCAGAATCTGTAAGGCATGCTCCTTCGAATCCACCCGGAAGGTAATCATGGATCCAAAGCCTCTTGCCTGCTTCTTCATAATTTCATATCCCGGATGCTCCGGCAGGCCAGGATAATAAACCTTTTGGACAATACTCTGTGTCTTTAACCATTCTGCAATTCTGATGGCATTTTCCTGTGATCGTTCCATACGGATTCCAAGCGTTTTCATGCCGCGCAGAATCAGCCAGCAGTCAAAGGGTGCCAGCCCCGCACCCGTTGTTTTAATTAAGAACCGCAGTCTGTCCCTGACCTCTTCGTTATTCGTTACCAGAAAGCCTGCCAGTGTATCGTTATGTCCGCCAAGGAACTTGGTTCCGCTATGAACCACAATATCTGCTCCCAGCTTTAACGGATTCTGGAAATATGGGGATAAAAAAGTATTATCCACAATCAGTAATAAACCATGCTTCTTTGCAATCTTCGCGATGGCTGCAATATCCGAAACATTCATCATCGGATTGGTCGGTGTCTCAATATAGATTGCCTTCGTATTATCCTGAATGGCACCTTCAATATCATCTTCCGCACAGTTTAAATGAGTAAATTCATAGTTGTTCTTTTTATTCACATGGTCAAACAACCGGATGCTTCCACCATATAAGTCAGCCTCGACAATCAGATGATCCCCCGGCCTGAACAGCTCCATCAGCAGGGTAATCGCTGCCATTCCGGTAGAAAGTGCAAAGGCATCAATTCCGCTCTCAAGACCCGCTATCATCTTTTCCAGATGCTCCCTTGTGGGATTCTGAAGTCTGCTGTAATCATATCCGGTGCTCTGTCCTGCCTCCGGATGCTCATAGGTTGCCGTCTGATAAATGGGGTAACTGATTGCCCCATAGTGTTCTAATTTTCCTTCGGTCTCCTCCAGATGGAGACATCGTGTGTTCAGTCCTCTTTCCATGTGTCCTGCCTCCCGATGTGCTTTCTTTTGCTCATATGGTCACTTTACCATGTACAAAATATGAGTATCAAGAATAAATTTTGCCACTCATTGATGTATCTGAATAGCTATGTTTAACTGTAACATAATCATTTATTGCTGTATAGTTTATATCTTTTATTACAGGTTATAGATTGAATCTATATCTCATTCATACCTGTCCGGTTTGCTGAAGCATTTTATCATGTTACTTATTACGTAACTGTTCAGTACCTTCACAGTTACGATGCAAAATCCATTCCAAATCGG
>OHBJ01001147.1_pt1 | contig 18062 bp, 16 predicted proteins | sample 1577241 | NCBI WGS metagenome assembly OHBJ01 (sample SAMEA3541594, study PRJEB24748) | human gut metagenome | biome: human gut; feature: human-associated habitat; material: faeces | place: China | collected 2012 | reverse complement strand
TCTCGGCAGATTTCATTTTTCCGTGCACTTTTGTGATAAAAAAAATTATGAAAAGAAATTATCTACATACAAATATGCTGCTTTAAGTTCTCTTTTTATAGCAAGTATAGGGCTATTAATCTACATCAATAAAAAAAGAAAACAAGCTTACCAAATTGTGGCTCTTCACCAACAAATAGAAACATTGGAGGGATTAAATAATATAAAAGATGAAGCAAAGATGTTCATTTTACGTGATTTTGAAGTAGCCAAACAAATTGCGATGTTGAGATATACGCAAAAAGAACAAAGTGCTAAATTTATAAAAGAATTAAATAGATTCAATATTACACAAAATAATTCTTTACTAACTACGCAATGGGACAATTTTTATAAACACATTGATTTATCTTTTGATAATTTTTATACACTGCTGAAAGATAACTTTTCAGATCTAAATGAGAAAGAACTACAACTTTGCTGTATGATGGTTGCAGGGTTCAAGACAGAAGAAATTGCAGCTATATGGATGCAAAGTATTTTTTCTGTACACAAATATAAAACCAATATCCGAAAGAAACTTAAAACTCCTGAAGGTGCTAATATCATAGCTTTTTTAATGTCTGCTCCTCCATTCCAATGACAGTTTATACTTTTACAATCTTTTTTTGTGATATACCCTAAATATCAAATAGTTATATATTAAGTTTACAAGTTAACAAAAAGGCTTACAAATGGCGATTTAAAGTATTAAGTCTAACTTTGCAACGTTCAAAATCAATAAATTATATGATAAAAAAAGGTTTTTTACTTGCATCGTTTGCCATAGGTGTTTTTGCAAATATATTCGCACAGGACACCTTATCTTTCAAAAAGACAAGAGATAAAAATATCTATGTAGAGTTTTTAGGATCTTCTAACCTTATTGGAGTTTCTTTCGATTCAAGATTTACTCCTATATCCCCATGGGGATATAGGCTTGGTGTTTCTTATTTTCAAGGAGGGGATTCTTTTATTAAAGCATCTAACTCTAATAGAGGGCTATTTTTCCCTATCGAAGTCAACTTTCTCACCTCTGGAAATAAGCACAAATTAGAACTTGGATTAGGTTCTAATCTTGGAATATATAACGAACATATTTCTTTTATAGAAAAATCAAAGGATCAATATGAAACAATAAATTTAACTTCCAATACAACATTTGGATATTATTTCTTTTCTAATATAGGTTACCGTTACATATCAACTAAAGGTTTTCTATTTAGAATAGGATTAAGCCCTTCTTTTAGTTTTAATGATAAACACGGTGTAACAAAAGAACCATTTATTTACCCTTATATTAGTTTTGGATATTCATTTTAATAAATTACACATATATGAAAAAAGAACAAAGTGCCAAACTTTTAAAGGAAATAGAAAAATTTAACTTCATAAAATATAATGACCTATTAACAATACAATGAAACAGTTTTTGTAAACATATAGATTTATCTTTTGACAATTTTTACTCCATGTTAAAGGAAAACTATTCATGCTTAAATGAAAAAGAAATGCAGCTATGTTGTATGATGATTGCAGGTTTTAAAACAGAAGAAATAGCTGCTATTTGGATGCAAAGCATATTTTCATAGATACAAGACCAATATTCGAAAGAAAATTAAAGCACCTGATGGAGCCAATATTATTACCTTTCTTTCTCAAAAAAATGAAATAAATAAAAAAGATAAATATTACAAGTCTTTTTCTATATTCACTACTGACAATCAATTGATTAAATCAAATCATTACAATAAAATAAATTCTATTATAAATGGATTTTACATATATATTGCATAAATTTGCATATTATTAAAGCCATATTATGGCAATATAAATAGATAAAATGTAAACTGAAAAAGCATGGTATAAAATGAAAAAAAATTATTTTATTTGTTATATATCATAACTACTTCTTTCTTTATGGCTTGTGAGAAAGAAGAACATTTAGTAAATAAAAACAATGAACAGTTACCACAAAACCCTAAAGATATGGTTCAAAATAAATTTATTTTTCAATGGGACACCCTTATTGATGATAGTAAAAATGATGACGAATTTTTTATTGGTAACCAATATATAGGAGTACAAAGATGGGAATGTTTAGCAACTTCACCTCACATATATGTAGGAGCAACATTTCCTAAAAGTTCTTTCGCTACAACTTTCGATAGAGAAAATATAGATAAGAAACATCCAATAGATTTAACTTTTAATTTTCCCATTCCATACATAACTTGTATGGAAGATGTTAAGGGAAGTGAATATCTACAAAAGATAAAAGAAGCTCTGAAATCCAAAGAATTCCAGAGCTATACTTCACCTCAAAGACCATATATTATAAAATTTGCAGAATTAAAATCTCTATCAAATATAGAGAACTGTTTCCCATATAATAAAGAGTTTGGCAATGCACTAAAAAAAATAGCACAACAAGAATTTAATATGAAAAACATAAAAAGCCTATGTATTAGTGAAGTTATATTCAAAGGATTCACAATCTCAATGGATGTACCCTCAGATGGGTTATTCATTGCCCCTCCCTCTTCCCTTGAAGAATTAGTTTATATACGAACACTAACATATGGTGTTACTGCTTATTTTGTAATAGCAAGTAATAATTCATACCAAAATGTTTTAGAAGCTTTTAAAAACTCATTTATGGATGAATATTATAATCCCAATGGTACATTACACGAATCCCAAATTATTTTATTAACGATATCCGATATAAACCAAGAAGCATCTATAAAATTAACATTCAACGACTTAAATAGATTTTAAAAAAATCCATTTATAAACGGGTAATACATATGGATATCCTATATATTGTGAAGCTTTTTCCTTTAAAAATAACAAAGTCTTCACAAGAGAAAACTAAAAACTATTACTAATCAACTCATTTAACTATGAACTCAAAATTATTTATTTTATTCTTAAGTTTCTGTTTGTTTTCGTCATGCTCAACGATGCTTGAGATAATAACAGGAGATTATAAATGCGCATACCCTAATTGTAATGAACGGGCGACAACAAATTCAGTATATTGCCCATACCATAAGCCCTACTATCTTAAATAGCATCATCACATACATACCTTCTCCTGTTTTCCCGCCTCTCTCTTTTTCTCCATATCCTTTTCAACCAGGGTTGTGATCACCCTGGAAGGGGAGGAATTATGGATATACATGAACAATCCCGGATTTTCGGGTTAGCGGAAATTTCTGGTTGGTAATTTTTAAAATTAGCTATCTTTGCTTACCTTTGTTTTATGAAACCCGCACAACTCCTTCGTGCCATCCTTCCGGATGTGCTTATAGACAACTTTGATATTGTCAATTTCGACAAGAGTGCTGACCGTTTTGATATTTATCTTGATGAAAAAAAAGTTCAGCTAAAAGAAGATAAGACCAACCCGGATATCATATCCTATGGTTTTGGTGAGTATCGTACAATCCAAGACTATCCTATTCGTGGTCGCGCCACTTATCTCCATGTTCGTAAACGTAAATGGCTTGACAAGTCTTCCAATGAAATCTTCAGCTATGACTGGGATTTATCCGAATTTGACGGTACACGGCTCAATTCTGAGTTCGTTTCTTTTTTAAAAGAAGGAGATTGAATCTACTCCTGTGAGCATCTGTGTGCTTGCGGAACGTTATGGCGTAAAAGGACAGACTCTTCGTAAACAATACAAGGAGAAAATCAGTGATTACCGGAACTGGGACCAACTCGAACATGCGCATGACTACCTCCTTTATCCTGAAAACATTGGAGAAAACCTTTCTTTGGATGAAACTTGCCTGAGCAATGGAGATGTTTATACGATTCTGACCAATAAAGCAGCTAAAGGCCGTAAGGGGGCTTTAGTTGCAATGGTTCGTGGAGTGGCCACAGATGCGGTAAGCGGAATCTTGCGCAGGCTTCCGCACCGGAAACGGCTGTCTGTCAAGACTGTCACTACAGATTTATCTTCAGCCATGATGCTGACGGTCAGAAAGGTGTTTCCTGCCGCAAAGCTGATCAATGACCGTTTTCATGTACAGCAGCTCATGTCTGAAGCTGTTGACCAGTTAAGAATACGCTATCGGTGGAAAGTACTTGATGCGGAAAATCAGGCTATCAGGGAGCACCGTCAAAAGAAGAAAGAAGCAAAGAGTAAGGCGGAAAGGGAGAGAATAGGGAAATGGGAGCCTGAAAGAATGGAGAACGGAGAAACCCTGCCACAGATAGTAAGCAGAAGCAAGCATATTATACTGAAACACTGGAGCAAATGGAATGAACAGCAAAAGACCGGGGCTGCCATTCTCTTTGATAAATTCCCCAAGCTTCTGGAAGGATACAGCCTTAGCATGAAACTGACAGACATCTTCAACAAGAAGTCAGGTCCCGATGAAGCAAGGCTAAATCTCGCAAGATGGTACAATGAAGTGGAAAAGTTTGACTATATGGAGTTCAACAAGGTACTTGATACCTTTTCAAACCATAGTACGACCATCATAAATTATTTTGAAGAACGATTGACAAATGCTTCAGCGGAGTCGTTCAATGCTAAAATCAAAGCTTTTCGAAGCCAGTTAAGAGGGGTGGCTGATCTGAAATTCTTCATGTTCAGACTGGCTAGGCTATACGCTTAAAAGAAAGATTACCAACCAGGAAAATCCGCTGAGCCGTTCTTTGTCGTAATATCTGTTCTTGAACTTCTGTATGTTTCTGCCATATGTCTTTTAAAAGTGTCTTGTCAGAGCTTTTCTTCTGTAGCTTTTCAGTCATTACAATCTTATGGCTGACCACTACATTCTTAAATTCCTTATTAATTTTGTTTATTTTTACATCTAAGTTCTTACCTATATAGACATCAAGATCTGAAACCCTTACAATATCTATTTGAGAAGCTGGTAAGAATGCTTCAAAACCATATATATCAACAATCATACCACCTTTGGTACGGCTTTTCACGTAACAAGAGATAGTTTCATTATTCTCATATGCTTGATTAACTTTTTCCCAAGCTTTTTTACTACGAGCTTTCCTATGAGAAAGAATTAGCTGTCCATTTTTTGATGATCCGTTTTCGACAAGGACTTCAACAATATCACCAACCTTTCAATCTGGATTATATCGAAATTCTGATGCTGAAATTATTCCGTCTGATTTATAACCTATATTTACAACAACTTCTCTTTTGTTCATGGCAATAACGGTTCCATCAACAATCTCTTCTTTTTTAACGGTGTTTGTGATTCCGTTATAAGCTTTCTCAAGTTCTTCGGCACTTAAACTTGATAAAGTTTGGCTACTTTCATATGCTTCCCAATTGAAATCTTCCATAATCCGTATTGATTCCATTTGTCCATTTTCTATTTTAAAACCTGGTATTCTTTATTCAACCTAGTTTTAAATTTGGAGAAATCATCATTTGAGTATCTGCTATTTATGTTAAGATGCAGAACGATAATTGTTTTTTTATATTATATATTACTTGAAGGTGCGAGAACTGTATTTGATTAAAATTAAGACATTTACATCCTGATTTCTCGCAAACTTCTCGCAATTTTCTCGCAATTTAATCTTCGTGCGAGAACTCTATTCGCCACCGATATACTCCCACATTTTCTTTTCTCCAAGGTGGATTTCTCCAGCTTTCTTTAATGCAGAAAGGAGATGGCCAATTTTGGTTATCTTTTGTTTCTCGGTTAAGGCCTCTGGAAGTTTGGTAAGCAATAATTCATCTACATCTTTGCGACTTACTTTCTTATGCTGTTTAATAAACTTAGATAGGAGATCTTTGTAATACTTATCATCCAATCCTTTGTTTTTAGTATAATCTGCTTTTTTCCCTATATTGCTAGCGACCGTTTTTGCAACATACAATGCATTTTTACGTCCTTCTACTAATTTCCTTTTGCGGAGGTAAGCTATTTCGTAATCCGTCAAGTTTCGATGCATTTGAATTCGACTCAAAAGTTCCATTTCCATCAAGTTTAGTGAGTGATCCTTTGCCAACAGTGCAGCATAATCCATATCAAGTACTTTACTAACAATCGTCAACTTAACTTTATTATCAGTGAAATCATAGTCAGGCATTGGGAAAAAGCGCTGCCTCTGAAGGTTAAACATTCTGCGAATACCACTTCCAATTGTATCAACCATTTTCAGTTCTACCATTGCACCTACAAGGAATGGGTTTCTATATCGTTCTTCTGGAGCATCATTCTGCAATACATTATGTATGTTGTCTGGAATAAAGCCGCCTACATTAGAAAATATTAACCGGTCCTCATGTTCTATTACATTAATCATCCCATGATATGAATAGTCCTGATGCGCTATAGCATTATTTAATGCCTCACGGATCGTAAATGGATCGTATGTTTCAAGTTCATCAGGCACTAATTCCAATAAAGCGGGATTCATGTATCTATATTTTAAATTGCGAATCTTGGAAAAGATACGACTTACAGCCAGTACAAAAGGACATGTCTCAATACTATAATCACGTTCGTTTCCATTAGAATCCTTTAATATCCAACGAATGCGAGCTATGGCTGGTGATATTAAGTGTTCACTTTCAGGTTTTCCTAGCAACAGAATGGCCGTATTGGTTATTTTCCCCTTTTTGGTTATTCTTGCTTTATTCAAGAATGTTACATCGTCCCAAGTTTTCATTTCCTCACGCAAATGCTCATGCTTGTTTGCATACCATTCACGAGCTTTGGCTATCGCTTCTTGATCAAGGTCTTCAAAAGTAGCTTCTTCTATAATTTCACCACTCCAATCGTTTTGAGAATGGTATATTTTTCGTATATAGTCAGGAAAATCTTTTAGCTTAGTTAAATTGCTTCCTATACGAAGAAAGGCTTCGCCTTTAAAGTTAACAGGCTCAGAATTGGTCGCAGGGATGATAAACATTACAATGTGATTGCCATTATAATCAAAATCCTCTATTTCAAAAGAAATCATTGGAGAGAGATTCTTTCTCAACCATAGTTCATAATCCTGGTTGCTAATCTTCGCTTCTGCCATACGGAGGTTTGTACCAACAACATCCCAAGTGCCGTCTTGAACACCCAATACCAAATATCCATACGCTTTATCTTTTAAACAAGCGACATTGGATATTCCTGATATGTATTTACCAACACCTTCGTAAGTGATGCTACTATGTGACTCGCTAATATTTGTCTTAAACTCTAACCATTCTGTTTCACCCACTTCTTTACGTTTGCGAGCGATATCAAGGAGATGTTCTAGCAATGCTATTTGTTCTTCTCGTGTGCGCATATCTATAAAATCTTAAAACAAATAAGTCTTAAAACGCTATTATTTGTCTTGTGACATCAAATATTGTTTATACTCTCTAACGATTAACTCTTTTATATCAACCCCAAGTAAATCTGAAATTTTGAGCAGGCTATTAAGGTCTGGTTGAGAAGAGTTGGTACACTATTTTGAAACGGTTGATGGATTAACTCCAAGTTGTTCGGCCAACCATTTGTTGGTGCGTTTTTTCTCGACCAAAACTACTTTTATACGGTTTATATCTTCCATAATTGCATCTATTTATAGCAAAAGTAGTGAATTTATTTCATTTTAAGCGTAATAAGCGAATGTTTTTTGTTATTTGGATATGTTTAGCATCTTAATACCCCGTATGCCAAATCTTCCTACCTTGTACTTTGCCAAACATTTGTCCTTCTTTCATGAAAATTAGTTGCATGTTATTCAACAATTCTCTCACATTATTCACATATAGAAGTTCCCTTGTATAAGGGAAATTTGCATGTTTAGCTAAAATCTCAATATATAAGTTATCCAACATTATTTCTAAAATACACACAAATAAATCTTGATTCAAACTTAAAGAGCCATCTTTGTATAAATTCATCTGTTGATGCAAAACTATTGGAGAAATTTGAGCTGCATATACGACTGTTGCCAATTTCTCACCTTGACTTATATCTTCATATGTTATACTCAACCTAACAAATAATGGTATTCTTTGAGATAAGTCAACAATGGCCATAGCAGACACATTTCCATAAACGCTTTGCAAATTATCTGCCTGAGTAAAACAAATAGATTCCAAATCTCTTTTTAAAATATCCGTTACAGTTATTTTAGGGTCTATAAATTCAATCGAATTTGTAGGTTTGCGCTCAACTCGTAGCTTCTCAATAGGAGCTTTCTCCTTTTTATCCGATGCTTCTCTTTTTGAATTAGACAAATCAAGCCACACGTGAGGATTGCGTTCTTCTGTAGTATCATATGAGTCCCATTCCCAATTTCCAGTGAGGCCTAACACCTTAAATGCTTCTGTAGGAATACACCTCGTATAATTTTCATGAAAAACCATTCTATCATTAACATGAGGAAGCACATACAAGAATGCCAAATCAAAAATGCGAAAAACACATAAATGCAAAGGGGCAGTGTCTGTATCACGCCTGTCTTTACGACTACAGATGTATACCATTGGTTCTTTTACTTCATACAAACCGTGCATTTGAGCTATTTGAGGATAATGAGAAGATTTCGGCCGTCCAAACCGAATCCATTTGATAGTTGTCTTTAGTTGATCGAGAAATTCATTATCTATCAAGTCTATCGCAATCTTACAAAGTGCACGATAAATTCCCTGAAGTGTAATAGTTCCAGAGCCTACAAGTTTTATTTCTTCAGTTATATCTTTGTCAAGAAAAAGACTGACTTTCTTGTCCTCAATAACATAATTGCGACCGTAGGTCTTAGGGACTCCGCCGGATTTTTTCTTTACTTGATGTGTGCTACGTCTAAAATCAAACCATTCGCAAAGGTTCCTTTCTATACCTTCACCAAAAGCCTCATTACATTTATCACACTCTTCATAGCAGATTAAATTCTTATGGCCACCAATACTTTCAGGAACAGCATGAGCTATTTTATCAAACTTAACAGCCGGTATAGATTCCCCACAAAAGCGACAGACTCTTTTGCTTCTTTCAAGTTCTCCTACTTTTGCATGGCCATAGTATCTCACATCATATTCATTGAAAAAAATTGCAGCATATTTGTCAAACCACTCATCTGCATCCTCTTTACTTTTCCCTTTATTTATATAAAAAAGTTCGTTTAATATTTTATACAATAGCCTTTGAGAAGGGAAAGTATAAACTACGCGATATATAAAGAACAATTCATCATCTTCTACAGACAACAATGTTTTATAAAAAGAACTTATAAGGCTTTTGTGACAATCTTTGTCGCCAGTACAAATTTCATCTCGTAATGATTTAGCCTCATTTTTAATATGCATATCCATTTTTATCACCTTTCCTGTCGGATGTTTGTACTCACGATCATTCCAACCTCGCACAAATGACCAACCACATATAGTGTTCAACATTTGCATTTGTAGTTTGTGGTTAGGCTCGTCCCACTCAAAGAAATAAGCCCCAATTGACGTGCGTGTTATCAAAAAGAAACAAAAAGTTCTATCTTGGTCTAATGTATTAATTTTCCCCATAAATATTATCTTCTTAATTTTATTAAATATTATTTTTAGAACAACCCCTCATTACCCGCCTCTTCGCTTTGGCGAAGCTTGGCCATAATCTTGTCGGCAATTTCGTCGGACGAGAGCTTGATATATTCAAGGAATATGCGTTGGTCTTTGTGTCCGCTGATTGACATCATCTGCACAATATCGAACAAGTCTGTAAGATAGAGGTTGGTGATACCGCTTCTGCGGGCGGTGTGCGATGTTACAAGGTCGTAGCGATATTTGATAACCTCGCCATCTTCGTTGCGCATAAATTCAACATCGCCACGCTCCTCCATATTGCGTTCACGCATGGTAAGCTTGGTTACCTCGGTATTCAGTAATGATGGAACAGTTTCTGAAAGACGTTTGAGTATATCCTTTATATAACGGTTGAGGATAACATCTGTAATAGAGGGTATCTTGAAATTGTAGCGTTCAGCAATACGCAATAGGTTGTCGTTCATGATAGGAACAACAGGGGTATTGGTTTTCTTTTGTATGAAGCGAACAACCTTTGTTCCTCTTGATGTTGTGGTGAAATTATTTGCACTCAATGCAGAGTAGTCGCTGTAACGCTGACAAGTATAGCAACCAACAAGGAACAAATCGCGCACTTGGGCTTCCAAACCGTCCAATGGCATTTCATACAAGGCTTGCAATTCATCGTTGTTCAGATAAATTTCCTTTGCCTTGTCACTCTCACGCACACGAATCTTTGAGAAACATTTTTCGGCAACCACATTGTCGTGCAAGCGGGCTTTATGGGCATAGCCAACCATTGCACGGAAACAAACAAGATACTTGTTGATGCTTTTGGGCATATATTCCTCTTTCTCCAACATAAAAAGGAACTTATCAACCAATCGTTGGTCGATGGTCTCCCATGTGAACGGGTGCTTCTTGTAGAATCGCTCTAATATCAGTTTGAACGAATCCCACACTTTGCAGGTATTAGCACTATTGTATTGCCATTATGCTTTATGGAACCCTCTTTGATTCCGGCAATAAAGTCGGTGAGGAAGGTTCGCACGTCTTTCTTCCGCGATTCCTCAGCTTCTTGTTTCTTCAATCGCAGTTCCTCTTCCTCTTTGCGTTGCTGCTCCCTAATTTCGGCAAACACAATGGATTCAACTGCACGGTCTATGTGCTCGTCATTAAACTTGCCTTGACTGAGCAGTTCTTCCAATGCCTGGTCGATGGCGCACATCTTACGATAAATAATCTGCCCGTCTTTAGTACGGTAGAACTTCTCCAAGCTTGCAGCATCCTTATTTGCCCTCTCCCACACATTGCGGTCAATCACAATTCGGGTATTGACATTCTTGTCGATTTTAGGAACGCGTTTTCTTATTCGAACGAATAATGTAGCCTCTTTACTTGTGCCTTTTCTCAAAAAGTAGTTGCCCATAACTTTTTTCTTTATGTTTTCACCACAAAATTAGCGAAACTTTTTGAGATTTGTCACCACATTTTCAAAATTGGCTTAATATTGACTTTTTAAAAGAAATTTGTAAGACATTATATTTCAATGTATTTCTTTTAATTTTCACGATTAAATAAAATAGATTCCTGGTGGCACCACTTGAAAGAAAAGCAAAAAGCAGTAAAATCCTGATTTCCAAACGGAATCAGGATTTTTTGTTTTCCCCAGACATGCAAAAAAAACGACAAGAATAGGGGCAGTCCGAAAATCCTGTGGGCAGGCTATGTTAATAAACGAAAGTAAGCTATCTTTTGCTAAATCTGCTTGAAGGTGGGTACAGCGCAGTGTTATGCACTACCATCTTGATATGGTTATCGCTTCGAGCTATCGCGTTCAGGTTATTACGTCCTACTACAGTGGAACATAATAACCTGCCGTATAAAACAGCTTAGTCTAAAGGAAGGAAACGCTTGGTCTGCCCGGGAAAACGACTTATAAGTTCTATAAAGAGAAAACAGACAGAATCAAGGCATCCATTCCACAATACCTGTCACCGGATGTTGCCTTCTCCAGTTTTCAAACTCTGCATACGTCCGCACTCCGTCCCGAAGGACAGCCTGATAATATTCCACTCCCATGCAATATTCCGTATCCGGCGTTTCATATTTCAAACGCAGAATCGCTTTCCTCGTCTCCTCAGTCAGGACTGCCTTAATCCGTTCAGCCATCTTTTCAAAATAACCGTCATAACGGGAGTGCTTCAATATATGAATCATATCCATCTTCCAGGCACCGTTCTCCGGGTCTTCATACCAGACATGCCACTCAATACATGCTTCTTCCGTATCCAAAAGATTGTTATAAGTTATCCGCTTGACAAACGGGTTTTCCGCCAGCTTCGCCATCGCCATGAAGCTGCCGGCCGGAGTCAGAGGAGAAGAATAAATATGGAAATCCACATCCCGGTTCTTCACTAATAATCCCATATTCAATGAACCCACCAAATTAATCTCTGCCCCGACAGACTTCCAAATATTCATAACATCGGTCTTGCGTATCACTTCCCATGCTTCCCGCTGATTCTTTTCGGCTAATTCCAATATATGCTCCATAAATCTTTTCTTGTTTTTGAAAATGCAAAAATAAAGAAAAACCGTCACATAGAGGCAGGAAATGTGGTCCTATTCTCCTATACGGCAAAGCGGTTTAACCTACATATTTTTTTAGAAATAGAAAACAAAACAATATATGGTAGGTATTATTCTAAAAAACTTTTTTATCTTCTCACAGCAAACAATTCAGCTTCCACCGTCCAATGCTCACCGTCTGTGCGCACCAAACGTTGCCAATGAAAAGAAGTCTGTGTTATTTCGGAGAATACCCAACGCAGATTGTCATTATTTACCACCGTCTGGACAATTCTGTCTTTCTCCCATCTAGCCTCCAATTGGGTGGCTCCTCCCAATTCCGTATATAAAATATCCCAAGCCAACGTATCCGGATTATACATCCGCACCGTTGTCCCATAAGCAGCATCCGGTTGATAATTAGTCAAACGCTCCTTACGTGAAGGACAGATAAAAACGTCTTGAATAGCCGTTCCTTCCAATATCCACTGAAAAATCCACTCCCCTTTGATATGCCTCTCTTCAGCAGTTCCATAACAATCAATCCATTCAAAATCCCATTCTCCCACGAAATGCCCGAAAAGGTTGTGCTCGGCAGGCACAATATTACTTTTGTTTTTGCTGACCAAAGCTTTGATAAATTCTTTCATACTCTCTATTATATATGAAAACAAATATAGAATAATTCCTTATCATTACCCATTAAAAAGTAAACTTTTCCCTTGCCATGAACAAATTATTTATATATTTGTCGGCATTACTAATTATATATCATTTAAGTCACAAAACATGAAAAAGCTATCATTCATTATTACATTTGTATTTCTGTCCATCCTGTTCGTACAGGCCCAACAGGCTAAATACGTTTTCTATTTCATTGGCGACGGAATGGGTGTTAACCAAGTATTAGGTACAGAAATGTATCGCTCCGAACTAAAAGGAGAGATTGGTATCACCCCACTGCTTTTCACACAATTTCCCTTTGCTACTGTTGCCACCACATTCTCTGCCACCAATGGTGTAACCGACTCAGCAGCTGCCGGGACAGCACTTGCCACAGGCAATAAAACCAAGAACGGAACATTAGGAATGAAGAAAGACTTGGAGACTAAAATAAACAGTGTGGCGGCATGGGCAAAAGACAAAGGATGCCGGGTAGGTATCAGCACAAGTGTCAGTGTAGACCATGCTACTCCGGCCGCTTTCTATGCACATCAGGCACAGAGAAGCAGTTATTATAATGTAGGTCTTGATCTGATTAAGGCCAATTACGACTTCTATGCCGGCTCCGACTTCCTTGATCCTACCAATAAAAAAGGAGGCGATGGAAGCTCGGAAAGTCTATATACCCTGGTAGATAAAGCAGGATACAGCGTGGCACGCGGTTATAAAGACTATCAAAAGAAAGCCAAGAAATCAGACAAAATGATTCTGCTGCAACCATCTTCTGCCACCGATGTCAGTGCTATTCCATACGCTATAGACCGTAAGAAAGGTGACATGACCTTAGCCGAAATAACCCGTGCCGGTATCAATTTCCTGTCCAAAGATCTTTCCAAAGGTTTCTTCCTGATGGTTGAAGGTGGAAAAATAGACTGGGCTTGCCATAGCAATGATGCGGCAACCGCATTCAATGAAGTGGTTGACCTGGACGATGCCATCAAAGTAGCTTACGAATTCTACGAACAACATCCCGACGAGACACTGATAGTGGTGACAGCCGATCATGAAACCGGTGGCATCGTATTGGGCAAAGGCCCCTACACACTCAATCTTCAGGCTTTGAAATCACAAAAAGTCAGCGAAAGCGGCTATACCCGAATCATTAATAATTTAAGAAAAAAATATAAGAACCAGGTATCTTGGGAAGTAATCAAACAATCACTGAAAGATAATTTCGGTTTTTGGGATAGCATCCAATTAAATGAAAAACAGGAAGCGCGATTAAAGAAAGTATATGATGAATCGTTCGGTGGTCAGAAAGTAGATTTACAGAAGAGTGAATATCAGCAAGACGAACCTTTGGCCTCTGAAGCCAAAAAGATTTTGAATGATATTGCCCTTGTAGGCTGGACCAGCGGCGGACACTCCGGCGGCTATGTTCCCGTATTTGCCATCGGTGCAGGTGCAGAGTTATTTCAAGGCCGGATAGACAATACCGAAATTCCGGTGAAAATAGCAGAAGCAGCAGGCTATCCGAATTAATCGAAAGTAAGATAGTGTGATAATCGTTTTAAGTCTTTCTCGGTAAACTCTTCATAAAGGGATAACTGAGAAAGGCTTTTTAATTTATCCTTCTTTCTCCGAAACTCAATAATAACCCGAGCCTGATAATAGTTAATATAAGGATGTGCACGCAGTCTGTCTAACCCTGCTTTATTGGCATTTATCCGATGAATTGGACCATTTTCTACTTTAAACCAACGCTGCATATCAGAAGTAATCCATTTGAGTTCCTGTAATTGACCTACATCATAGAATCCTCCCAACTGATTCCGATAGGCAACAATAGCCCGTGCAATTCCAATCCCTATTCCCGGAATTTTCTTCAGTTCCGTAGTATCCGCCCGGTTCAAATCAATCAAGGTCCCTTCGGGATATTTATAAAAAGCCAACGTATCACGCTTCTCTACTTCCGCATAACGCAAAGTATCAGATTTCTTCTGAAATGATTCGGATATATAAATATAAGGTTCCAAAATATGAAACTGCTCTTCCGTCATTCCATAAATACGTGAAAAAGCTTCCGCAGTGGCAAACTTTCCACCTGCCTGCCTATACTTTATTATATTGTGAGCAATAAAAGGAGGCAACCCAAGTTGTAAGAACTCGATGGAATCGGTTAAATTAGGTTCGAACGGTGCTAATATCACCTTCCTTTTTACAACCTCTTTCTTTTTGAATGAGGCATTCCTTTTATGCTCGATTGTCTGAATACCGGCTAGGAACCGTTCCATTTCTTCAAATGATTCCTGACCGGTTTCTTTACTCGATTCTTCTATCAGATAAGGAGAAACCAGCCAAACTCCGATTATCGTAACAATCATTCCAAGCAAGAAAACTATAGCCTTGCGTTCTCCTTTAGAGAAATAGAAAAAATCTTTCCACATTATTGCACTAAATCAAGCCCAATTCATTGATGAAAATCAAGGCAATACCAATGGGTGCAATGAATCTCAGAATAAATATATAGACATTAAAGAAACCCGCTTTCAAAGTACCTTCATTGGTCAACTCAGCATAAGAGACCGAACGCTTCAAATACCAGCCGACAAATATACATACCAACATTCCACCCAACGGAAGCATAATTTTGGCAGTAACAAAATCCAGTAAATCAAAGAAACCTTTGTCAAACAGCATATATTTCTGCATCACACCCAATGACAAGGATGAAAGTGCTCCAATCAATATACATCCGAAAGTTACCATCTTGGCCGCACGCCCACGAGTAAAAGCAAACTCCTCATGCAAAAAAGCTGTAACTACCTCATGCAAAGAGATAGTGGATGTCAGTGCTGCCAAAGCCAATAACACATAGAACAATACAGAAAAAACATACGCCAGGAAAGGTATCCCGCTAAATGCTTGCTGGAAGACATTAGGCAGAGTAATAAATATCAAAGAAGGACCGGCATCGGGCTGAATGCCAACCGAAAATGCCGCAGGGAAAATAATGACCCCTGCCAATACTGCAACAAATGTGTCGATGACTCCTACACTCAACGCCGTATTCCCCAACTTTGTCTCTTTTCCAAAATAAGAGGCATAAGTGGAGAGACATCCCATCCCCAAGCTCAGGGAGAAAAAGGCTTGTCCCATGGCACCCAAAAATACATCACCGGTCACTTTACTAAAATCCGGCTTTAACAGGAACTCTAATCCCTTTTCCGCATTTGGCAAAGATAATGAACACACTGCAAGCAGGATAATAAGAATAAAAAGTACCGGCATCAAAATCTTAGAGGATTTCTCAATGCCATCTTTCACCCCTTTTACAATAACAAAATGGGTAAGCAATAGAAAGACCACCAACCAAATCAACGGACGAACCGGATCCTGAGAGAAAGCTTCAAAAGCCAGAATAAAATCATCCGGTCTTTTGTTCGCAAATTCATTCGCATGTAGCTGCCGCCCAGAAACGCCAGACCTGCAATGCCGCAGACCGCAGCGTCAGTCCTGATGCCGATCTTCGGCAAACCATAATAGAGGAAAAACAACTGGACCAGTAGCGGCGTGTTGCGGCTGAGCTGGATGTAAAAGCCGACGACGCGGCGCAGCACAGGCACCTTATAATACTGGACCAGTGCGCAGACCAGCCCGATGACAATAGCCAGCGCGATACCTGCCAGCCCCAGACGCAGGGTCAGCCACGCCGCTTTTTCAAACAGCGGCAGGTACTGTGCGACCACATTCAAATCCACAAAAGTCTCCCCTTCCCTATCGGGTCACGAACAAATTTAGGTACAAAAAAATCCGGGCCTTCTCTGCGAAGGTTCCCGGACAAAGGTCAGGTTCAACACATGGGGGTTCTGGTAGGCCCCACAGACCATGCCCGGTGAGAGCGCATACGACAACAACACATAGCGGACATAGCGGTATTCCCCTTTCCTGTTTTTGGTTTGCATTGTTCAAACCCGATGCCAGTATAATATACCTATTTACCTAGAATGTCAATGGGTTTATAGCTTTTTATTTGACTTTTTCTGTAAAATAATTGCGCCGCGTTTGTGTAGAGTGCACAAACGCGGAGCAATGTGTTTTATGATGTAGGGGCGCACCAAAAAAGGGCCATCTCGATCATCAGGTCATGCCGGTTCGGTCTCGGCGTCACATTTTCATAAATGTTCACTGTATGGACGCCTTCGATCTGCTTCGTCCGATCGAAGATTTCCCGGATATCCGCAAGCATCTCTCTGCTCGCCTCGCTTTCCCTGGCCCATACATTTTCTTTAAACTTTACAATGATCAGGTGCTTCATATCAATTTCCCCTTCCTTGGAATGTTTTCTTATAAATTGTACCATAATATCCTTTTCTATAGGAAATATTCTTTCACTATTTTTTCCACCTGATCAATTGACAAGGGATTCTCTTTTGTCTCATATGTCAGAATCAGATTTATCCCTGGTATAATTCCGTTTTCACAATACATTTTTATTTTTTGGCAAGCTCTGTTTATATACTCCGGCTGATCCATCAATCCAAAATGTTCCCAATAATATACCTGTCCCGTTTTAGGGTGCCTGGCCGTAAAATCCGGATACAAAAAAGTGTTCTCGAGGACGAGTTTATCTTCATATCGAAAGGGAATTCCATTTGTGTACAAGACCTTATCTATAATAGCCTCTGACTTCGAACGCAGAAATTTTCCCTGTGTTCCTTTTACAATCAGGTTTTCAGGATGACTGCCATTTTTCTCATATTTTTCATTCATCCAATTCTCTAGCTCTTTTTTAACAGAATGTCTTCGTCCTCCTAAAAGCCGTTCATATTCCTCATTGTCCAACATTTTTTCCAACATATCTTTCTTACAATCCGCCTTCTGCATATACATCTGGCATGCCTGCAACTCTCTTTGTAATTCTTCCTTACGCAACTGGTAATATTTTTTTAATGTTAATTTCTTAGCAAGTTCAATTTCTTTCTTCGGCAAATATATCGTGGTATTCTGATTATGAAAATACCACTTATAGTTCTTATTATTCTTTGCTACAATAAGTTCTCCCGCAGGCATTTCCTTTTCCACAGCTTCTATATGACTTAATTCTTCCTTGATGTACTTTACACGATTTTGTATCTCCCAATAATTCGCAAACATATGATTCTCCCTTCTATTGTTGTATTGCATATACCCATATTTTCTAAGAAGCGATGGTATTTCAGTTTCTTCCTGCCTCTCATACCCACGCTTTTCAAGCACCGTGGGTATCATGCCTTCTTCCTGCCTCTCATACCCACGCTTTTCAAGCACC
>OHBJ01001144.1_pt1 | contig 18074 bp, 24 predicted proteins | sample 1577241 | NCBI WGS metagenome assembly OHBJ01 (sample SAMEA3541594, study PRJEB24748) | human gut metagenome | biome: human gut; feature: human-associated habitat; material: faeces | place: China | collected 2012 | reverse complement strand
CATATCTATATCATCAATCAGTCCAACCTGACCCCGTCTATTCTCTTATATACACTAACGGCTAATTGAGGTATGCACGTTTGATATACGCACATACCTCAATCGTTTTAGTAAACTATTTAACTTTTAAGTACACCAACTGTTTTTAAATGAATTACCCCGTTTGTAATCTGCTGATCAGATGTGTTTATCACGTCAACGTTGTTATCATTAGTTCTATAAAGTGTTACAATACATGCTTTACTGCCGTCAACGTACCCGTCAAAGAAACAGTCAGTCAGTGGTACATAACCCTCGGGAAATGTAGGTGCAGGAATGCTAAATGTATTTGCACCAATAGGGATGTTAACTGGTTTGCTCTTTATCTCTACAGTTAATACAGGATTTTGTTTTTCTGTTTGCACATAAGCTGTACTCAATGTTGAACCCGTGTATGCTTCTACACTCATGTTGATAAACGGTAAATTTCCTGTAACCCTATAGTTAATGTCTAATGTTGTACTTCCCGTGTAATCACTAAAAATTATTAATGGTATCCATTTGTACCCATTAATACTAACAACTGTACCAAGTTTAAACCCCCATGTTTGAGTTGTAACACCTGCATACCCTTTACAGTTAAAGATATGACCGTTATAATCTTTACACACAATATCAAAAGAGCAAGCAATCTGGTTGTGTACATTAGACACATCAAAATGGCATGACCCTCTAAGTGTTGCACAAATATACCCAATTACTACTTCCCCACTTTTGTATTTAAAAGGGAAGTTTCCGTTAAAGTAATTTAGCATTAAAGATGGGTGTAAATAGTCTAAATTTTGTGGGTAGAATGGAGACGGTCTAATACCCCCACGAACAAAGCATAAATTACTAGCTGAAATCCCGTGATATGGTAATCTGGTTTCTTCTGAATATACCACATCAAGTTGGTTAAATACTAGTACACCATAGTCAGTGGTTGATTTGCCTAAGAAACATTCTAATGTGTCATCAGAAGTATAATCTGTAACACCATCTTTTACCATAGAAATATAATGCGTATTGTCGCAAGTTATGTACCCACATTCAGCACCGATATAAGGCTTATCTGGATAGAACATATTAAAATGCCAATGGTCTGCATTATTAACACACTTAAACGCCCTTGTGTTAATATAATCAGCCCACCTTATTTTGTTACTTCCACCATCAGTTCCAACCCAATAATGATATTGACTTACATTAACCTGTGCCCCACCATTACTATAGATACCTACTCTACAACCCATCACATATATTGTACTTATACTGTAATCATAACTACCAGTATTTTTCAGACCAATATTATTACGGGTTAAGTCGTAGTTATTTACAGATATATTACCTGTCGGGTCTGCAATATCAATGTTAAATTTTGCACCAAAAATATTAATATTATCTAATGTATTTTTACCACTAGTAATATTCATTTCAATCCCACACCCATTATTTCCAATATCAATTACCGTTATATCGCTATAATGTCCAAAAGAGGAATAGCTGTTTATTAATATACCTGTAAGACCGCTAACACCATTACAGCAAAAGATTCCACCACGCCAATTTACGCCAAAATGTGAATAACCTTTATACTCTGAAAAAGTGAACATATACCCACTTAAACTTGTATCGGCAATAAATATAGCTTTAGTGTCGCAAATTACAGTTACACTGTCTCTACAATAAGTTGAAATATTTTTACTTATTTTGTAATATCCTTTAGGAATAAAGACAAATTTATTTGCGTTAAGACACTTGCTAATAGCTTCGCTGTCATCATGTACACCGTCCCCCAAAGCGCCAAACATCTGCGGGGTGGCATAGAACAATCCGAACTTTGTGAAAATTGAATCAAAGAAACCGTTCCTAGCCATTTCATCAAGTTTAATGTCAATTTCTTTCTGAACATCAAGTGTATTGAAGTAGTTATTAACATAACTCTGTAACTCTACATAAGCTGTGTGTAGACCCGTCACATCGCCATGTAAGGTTTCAACATCTTCCATTGTCTTATTAAGATAATCCACCACTTTACAAAGTAACTCATAATAGCTTAAGCTATCATCATACACTAACGGAAGCACTTTCTGACACCAATATCTGAACGGTTGTAGTGCTTTATAATTACCCAAAGTTGGTGTAAAATCAGCAGGTGCATTAGGTGTAATACTTTTCACATTATTCATGTCATTACCTCTCTTTCTACCAAAGTCCAAAGAATAAATCACTGAACTCCTCAATAACCATCATATCAATGTTAAGAAAAGTTTCCCTAAATTTATTCAATAGACTACTAAAACTTTCTGTACCTTGTTTGCCGATAACGCTTTCCAGATAATCTTCAGTAGTGTTACTACTACCTGTGTTACTTGTAGTCCCATCAACTTTACCACTTGTATTCTCTGTTTCACTATAATCAGTACCACTTTTTTCGGTTGTGCTAGTTTCTTCGTTTCCGCTTCCACTTACATTATCTGTAATCTTTCTAGCGTTTGTAAGATAGTTCTCGTTTTCCAAACCAGTAATAGCACCCTGTGGTGTATCAGAATACAAATCTTTCTTTGTTCCATCGCTACTACTTGTCGTATTTCTAGTACCACTACCTGTGCTATCTGTATCTTTGTTACCTGTCACTGTTCTATTACCAGTAGTGTTATCTGTCCTAGAACCACTTTCTTCAGTTGTGCCCTCTACATTCCTTTTGTGTGTCCTAGTCAAGTTCACATCCTGCATCGGATTGAACTCAATCTTAGCACTCTCATACAGCTGATTGTAATACGGCATTATTTCTTCAAGCCTTGTATTCATCCAAAGCGTCCAGATACCAACCGTTTCACAACAAATCTCACGCAAATAATAATGTTTCAAAATCTTCTGACAAAGTACACCTCTGTAAGCTTCATCAAAGAATGGTGCTTTACTCGTAAAAATTTTTTCCCACGACTTAGCGATAATGTTATCAACATCGGCACTTCCACTGCTAACTTCAAGCCCGCTCTTGCTCTCGCATATGAACCTAACTTCTGTTGTGTATTTACTCACATTTACACCCCATTTCTTTTAAAGCAGTAATAGCCATATCCAACGCTTCTCTAAGCATATAATACCCACTTGTAGGATAGTTATTTTTTATACACTCAATAGCTTCATCTGGTGTATTTATTAGTTTTTTATCATTCATTTCCTGCACCACCTATCGTATCTGCACCTGCTTCATCTGGTATAGTATCATCGTCAACCTGCTGAAAATCTTCACGATAATTTACTTCAATATTAGTCCCAAACATATCGTTAATCTTTTTAACAGCTTCTCTTCTACTTTCCAATCTACTGTACCTACTAGCAATAGTACCACCCTGATTTCTTGTTACTTCATCACTAATCAATCTTTCCTTTTTCTGGATGTTAATATTACTAATACCAAGATACGTCAACGCTTCATTCCATATTTGAGTCTTTAACTGGTATAACTTATCAGCAACATACGGAGCACCAGTCTGTAAAACTTTTAACACATTTAAGTCCAAGTTTTTATCCCCAAAAATGAACGGGGCGTTACCCTCAAATTCCTTATACAAGTTAAGCAATGTCAACCTTTGCTTTTCTGTTCCTTGCACTAACACAGGTGTCTTTTGAGCATTAGCATTAACATCAATAATCCTGTCAAGATTGTACAACCTTTTTGCGAACATTTTAACATCAAGTATACTATTAGTGTGTAAATAATTGTTCCAGATAATAACACTATTACTTTCTTTCAATAACTTCTGATAGTTGTTATAACCAGAGTAAGCTCTACGCAAAATCGGATAACCGTATACATCAAGTCTACCGTTTGTAATACAATCCAAGCATAAGTTACCAAGCACATCATCGTCAAAGTACACCATACAACCAGTTTCAAATAAATGTAACTCAAGATACCGAGGGTCAACACTAGGTGGTAAATTCTTCCACTCAAACATAGAAATAGCCAGTTCTGTTAGTCTATTTAGGTACTGTATATACGTCAGATTGTTTAGCACTGCACTATTATCAAACATATCTGTGATACCACGTTTTCTACTCATTACTAATCCACACCACCTTTACACTGTATTATCAAGATTATACTGTCCAACTTCTGAACCATTTTTCCAAAATGTGATACCCTTATCATAGATACTGCAAATTTTCTTCATATCATCAGCTGGGACACTACCAGTAACAGTAGCACCGACAGTCTTTACATAGTTCCAATGTGGTCTACTATTCCTGTTCGGAATCTTTACCCTGTGAACAGCGTATCCAAACATAGTGAAATACTCGTCAATCATTACAGCATACTCTTGAGTTACACTGCATCTACCGCCATAAAACTGCTGTTTACCATTCGCAACATTACCACCACCATTATTCAGATTACCCTTACTAATGTCAGCGGCAATCGAAGCTTGATAGAATTGAGACATAAGACCACTCACTGTACCTATAGCACCTGCACCTACCGTAGCGGCAGGGTTTGTACTATACGCACCTGCAATCGCCATCTGCCCAACACTGGCAATAGTATTCAAAGCAATAGGTACGCTATTTTGAGCAACCCATGCTTGATAAGCGTCTACATTCCATGAACACATTGGAAAGCTGTTAAGCTGTAAACTCTCTGTATTCAATGTGGTGTATCCGCCTAAATCGCTATACCCCGGTACACCTTTATAACTACACGGTCTAAGGATAGCAATAACAGGCTGTGTAACTGTACCACTTATTTCAACAACGGGTATAAACCGTTCAAAGAACTCGTAACGTAAGCTTAACTCGCTACCACTAGCGTTATCAACGTGATAGAAGTTATACGGATATGTGTACAGTTTTTTATTCTTCGGTTTATACCCATCGAGTGTGTCGTTACTCGTAATACTAGGTAAAACAACAGTAGTCTTATTTGCACTCTGTCCGTATTTAAGCCTATGGTTTTCTGGTATATTACCAATAAGCATTTTAGGGAACATATACATACCAATGATAGCATCTGGTTTCTGTACATATTGATTAACCTTAGCGTTGATACTTTGCACATCTGTGCTGTCATAAACAAATAACTGTGCTGAACCGTAAATACCATCATATAGAGTACCATCTGTAGCATCGTTTGTATCAACCACAGCGATACATACGCACATACTCGTCATGTTTGTAATTGGTTGGTAGTCATTAAAGACGTACTCCCCTGTTGCTACAGTTTCCGGCTCAATATGTTCCCCAATGATATCAGTGGTTGAATGTTCACGCTCAACAAAACAGTAGTCTGGTTCATGTTCAAAGAACCATGTCTGCATAACATCAAGTTCAAAGTAAATCTCTGCACACTCGTTGTTCACATATTCAACTGCTGTTATAAAAGCATAAAACCACTTATTTCCGTAAGCTGTGTTCTGGAACATCATGTAATTACAGTCATACAAATTGTCAGCTTTAATTCCTACCCTAGCTACCCCACGTTTTACTCTCTGGTAGGTGTAATTAGTCAGATTGTATTTCTGCAAACCGACAAAGTATCCATACTGTGTATTTGCACTGTCAAAGTATATTGTGTGGTCGTAGCTTGTATCAAGCGGGACATTTCTAAGTATTCTTATATTTGTTTTTGGCTCAATATACATAGTATTAACCCTCTACAAGTAATTTAGCTGTGTAACTGCATTTAATATTCCAGCCAATAATACTTTTTGCAGTGGCAGAAAAACCCTTTTCAATAGCAATGATTTTATCGGGTGTATCAGTTGTGCTAATAGGGAACAAGTCAACAACGTTCTTATCACTTGTAATGATTCCGTCTTTAGATATCTTAAATAAAGGGTTATCAATACTGTAATTAGTTCCATCATAAGTAACATTCACAGTAACCCAAGAATAATTTTCCTCAGCGTTAGGTATTTTTAATCTTAGGTATTCAGCCACACCTCTAGTACCTATTGGGATATCGTTTTTCATTGTATTAGAATTAATTACTGTATTAGTACCTACCCATTCCATTACACCACTTGATTTTATATCGACAACGGCATATCTATTTTTTAACGAGACAGCACCAAGATTTTTTAGAACAACCGTATAATTTGTACCATCACTACCAACCACACCATTACCAATATCCTCTGGTGTCGGAAAATCACTAGTGAAAGCACCATTTTTTCCCTCTCTAATATTTTCCCCAACTGTCTCATACACATTCCCCTCTTTATCAATATAGTCACTAGGAATAAACTCTCTCATTTTACCCTCTTTTCTACCACCAGTGCTTTAATGAAACACTGGTGGATTTTAATAAAGTTGTTTACTTCTTATTGAAAGTTAAAGTTGAACCAACTGTCGCAGCTGTAGTGAGTGCTGTTGTAGCCTTATAATGGTTACCACAGTAATCCATTTCCAGAGTAGTAGTTGTAGCAGAAACAGGGAAGATGACTGCACCATATTTCTGAACTGCGATACCTTTTTTCACACAATCCTCTGTCTGGTTAAACTCATAGAAACCATTAGCAAGTGAAGCGTTATCATCCTGCACACCTAAAGTAAATACCGTACCTACATCTGAAATGTCTTTCGCCGTAATCTCAACGGTTACTGTAGCAGGTGCGGCTACGTCAGCGGCTGATGTAACGAACACAACAGCGTTGGCAAACGGAGAACTTGACACCGTTTTCCATGTATGATAGAAGTAGTTCCAGTACAAACCAGAAGCAACATATTTCTCTGTAAATTTGTTGTTATTGTCGTAAACCTGGAACCAGTTTTCGTCCAAAATAACTGCCTTTACATTAGACAACAGAGCTAACTCGTCAGCTGTTACTTCTTCGATACCATCAGAGTTTGCTCTGATAATGTCAAAACGCTCATTGTCAAAATCTGTCCAGTTGTCAATGAGGAACAGTCTACCCATGAAATCAGCTTTCTCCATATTGAACGCACCTGCAAGCACATTAACATCAAACTGTGCATTGAACATAGCATCCATGAAGATAACCTGTCTTTCTTTCGGTGTATTTGTTTTCACACCTGCTTCGTTATACTCACTACCCATAAATGGTAACAAGTTAGATGTACCCCTAAACTGCACTGCCGCTTCGCTAAGGTCTGTACCTGCACCAATAGAAGTAGGGAGCATTTTTCCGTGACTGATTGCCTTAATAAGCAGGTACTTAAACAGAAGAAATTCATCGTACTCTGCTGCTGTATAAACAGCGTCTACAATCTTAGCAATAAGGTTCTGAACTCCATCAATGCTAAGAAATGCCTGCCGTAAGTCCTCGTCCTGAATAGTAACAGGGTACATTACTCTCCAGTTCATAGTGTGGAAAGCTGAACGCACATCTGGAATAGTTCTCTGGAACTCACGTTTAGCGGCTTTTTCAGCACTAAAGTCAACAGCTTTTGCGATAGATACGAAAATATCTTCGACAGTTTCTCCGTACTCAATATAACCTTTCTTGAGGATAGAGTAAGGGTTGTTAAAGTTTGCACTCTGTACACGCACGATTGCAATTCTGTTTACCAAAGCATTGATAAACTGGTTTGCAAAAGCAGGTGTACCATAGATAACTTCTCCCACTTTGGGAATGTCATTGGCAGTTGCAACTTCTGGAACATTCTGCTGATAATCATAAGAAGCGTTCTGTCGGATTACATTCAGAATGTCAATGGTTGACGCATTAAGCGTACTGTTTGCGATTCTTCTTGGCATTATTTAATCTTCCTTTCTTAAATGAATTTATTGCTAATCTGTTGTGAACAGGTCTGCAAACGTCTTAGGTTTTGGTGGGTCATTTGGTGGGTCAGCTGGTGGGTCGTCCTCTGGTTCAGAACTGTAAAACCGTTCTGTATATCTTTTACGCCAGTCTGCGTCATTTTCTTCGTATTTAGATTTCCAGTCTGTTCCATCGCCCTGTGCTTTTGCTTCTAAGTCGGATAGTGTGTCAGTAATATCTTCAATAAATGCGATTGTATCATCGTCATTCTGTTCCCCTACTCTGGTTTTAACTTCTGTAAGGATTTCTTCCTTAGTTTTTACTGCCATAATGCTCTCCTTTCTACGAGATTTTTGACCACTTTGTAGTGTCAAATAAGACGCTTAATCTTAATGAAAGAGGATGATTAGGCGAAAGCATAATCACACCATCTTCTGTTACCATAATAGTGAATCCCTCTTCGTGTTTATAAGTTCCTGCTTTAAATGGCATTGTTTTTTCTCCTCTCTTACTAGTAGTTGTATTTTATCCACATCCATATTGGCATTTTCTTTTTACTTGCAGTCGGTGTACCACCGCCACCACCCCCTGCTGAATAGAAACGATACATAAGTACCGCATTGTGTAACGCTTGTTCTTCTGATAGGTAGTACATTGGCTCTGTCTCCCATGCTGTAATGGTAGTATCATTAGCGTGAATTAAAATATACTCAAAGGCTTTCTTAGCAAAGTCAATTCTTTCGCTAAGAACTGGCTTGCTGGGTCTTTCCCAACAAGTGCAAAATGCTTCGGTTAATGAAGCAATGTCAGTTGAACCAGATGTTAAAAATTCCGTTAATGATGATATCCCATCAAACGTACCCTGCCAGTCGTCCTCTACAACTAAATATTGCATTTGACCGTTTGGGTTTGTATTTTCATACCCATTTTCCGACAGCCATGTTAATAGTGCATCACGCCTTGACCCATCCCATTGAAATATACCAAAAGCACCACCGCCTTGCTGTGTAAGTGTGGGGTTTATGTGGCTTTCTCTCCATGCGTTACCTGCTAAAGCGGCAACCACATAAGCACTTGCACCGTATCCTGTTGCACCACCACTACCATATCTAAATAACCTAGGAAAGGAGCGTTCATAATCTGGATTACCCCCACTTGAACCTATGCTAACTTGGTTAGCTAGTGGGGCATTGGATGTATGAGCTCCCATGAATACGCCTTTACCTTTTCCACCTCTGTAGCACATTTCTGTGTGTCCTGTTGATACACCTATATCTCCTGCAAGATACGTACCTTTTGCATCAACTTCTGTAAAACCTAACCGTAAAAGTTCTGCTACTTCTGAATGAGTTGTAAAGGCGTTATTTTTGGGTGCATATGTTGGTGTCTCAAACCCACCTGCAAGTAACGCATAGTTGATAAATGATGAACAATCGTAGTAAGTTATATTCCCGACTGTTTGTGCGTTACGGTAAGTCTGTGAGTAGCCAACATTAGGTGCATTACACGTATTAATAGCCCACGAATATGCCTTATTTATGTCTGGCATATGATGTGCTTATCTCAACATCTGGTTTACAAGTTTCTGGATAGCAGAATAATCATAACCTGCGGCGGTAAGTTTCTGCTTTCTGGTATTACCATTTCCCCATTTACCTGCAATTACTTCTCTTGCAATTTCTCCGTTAGATTTCAACTCTTTTCCAGACAAAATATTGTTTACTTTTGCCTGAACAGCATTGTAATCATAACCTGCAGATGTAAGTTTCTCCTTTCTTGTATCTCCGTTACCCCATTTACCTGCAATTACTTCTCTTGCAACCGTATCAAGTGATACGTCTGGTTTGACATCTGTGTTCTGTCCTTTGTATCTAAGGTGTACATCCCAACCACCAGAATACTCGTAATAACCTCTGATTAAGATTTCCTTACCAGTCTGGTCGCCTGTTTTACCGCCTGTTGTAGTTCCTTTTTCGTTAATGGAAGCACATGCAACCGTTGTGCTACTGATACTCATAACAACATGATGGTTTGTTTTAAGGTGTACATCTCCTGGTAACCACGGTGCTTTACAATCAACAAAACCTGCTTTACGTAACTGTGACTCTAAGTTACCAGTCCAAGAGTAAGGAGACACATTGAAACCTGCTTCATGAAGTGCTGTTCCAACCAGAGAAGAGCAGTCATAATCTGGTCCATTTCTGTGTGCCTGGTCGTAACCGTGTGAGTTGTCGTTTGCTGTATCAATCATAAACTGTACAGCTTTCATAATGTTAGGCATAATTTAGTCCTCCTTTTTATTACTGGAAATGTGAAAAAGCTCCATAAGTTTTTCTGGTAGAATATTCTCATTAATTTTGCATATGTTTTCAAGGATAGACACCAGTTCAGTTGTACACACATATAGAACAATAATAGGTAAAATAGGTACACCAAAGTGAAATCCTATTGTTGTACCTTGCGTATCAACTAACCATGCTACAAAGTAACATAATATAAAACCAACCTTTTTGAAAAGCCCATCACGTAATTTTGACGATTTAAGGTCTTTATTTTTGACGGCTGATATTATACCTGTAATTAGGTCTAAACCATTGAAAACCAGTGCAATAAATACCGGATACAACTGCTCCATTCTTTCACTCCTTTCATTGTTCATCTATATTTATTATAACATATCGCTAGACAAAATACAATAGATATGTTATAATATAATAAAAAAGGGAAGTGAATATAACATGGGCAAGTATTATGACGGTACGAAACTATTGTCTATGCTTGACATAAATGGATGTAAACCAGAAATATATATGTGTACGACCAATCGTACTGGTGGTAAAACTACTTATTTTGGTCGGTTATGTATAAATAGGTTCTTAGATAAAGGAGAAAAATTCGGACTTATCTATAGATATAATTATGAACTTGATGATATTGTTGATAAGTTCTATAAAGACTTAGGCAGTTTGTTCTTTAATGGGTATGAAATGACTAGCAAACGTAGAGCAAGCGGTATATTCCACGAATTGTTTTTAGATGATAAAAGCTGTGGTTATGCCTTAAGTCTTAATAGTGCAGACCAGATAAAAAAATATAGTCATTTATTTTCAGATATTAACCGTATGATATTTGACGAGTTTCAAAGTGAAACGAATCACTACTGTAATGACGAAGTTAAAAAGTTACTTAGTGTACACACATCTGTAGCCAGAGGACAAGGAGAACAGGTAAGATATGTTCCAGTTTATATGCTTAGTAACCCAGTAAGTATTATCAATCCATATTATGTTGAAATGGGAATAAGTGCTAGACTTAAAGACGATACTAAATTTCTACGCGGGGATGGATTTGTACTCGAACAAGGTTTTATATCTAGTGCAAGTGAGGAACAGAAAAGTAGTGGATTTAATAGAGCTTTTGCAAAGAATGCATATGTTGCTTATAGTAGTGAGTGCGTTTACCTTAACGATAACAAGAGTTTTATTGATAAACCTACTGGTAGAAGTAGATATATTTGTACTCTTAAATACAAGGGTACTGACTTTGGCTTAAGAGAGTTTACAGAGGATGGTTTTATCTATTGTGATGATAAACCAGATGTTACATTCAGAACTAAAATAACAGTAACAACAGCAGACCATGAAGTTAATTATGTTATGTTAAAAAGAAATGACTTCTTTTTGTCAAACCTTAGATATTTATTTGAACGTGGTGCGTTCAGATTTAAGGATATGAGATGTAAAGAAGCTGTGCTTAGTGCATTGAGTTACTAGGTATCTTCTCATGTTTCCTGCATTGAACGGGTAGGATAGCACACTTGAAACGATAGTGCCTACACCGCTTGTCGTTTTCGCTGAACGCTTTGTGTGGTGCATGAGTTAAAGATATAATAGAACAGCAGGGATACGAACTTAGTTTGCCCCTGCTGTTCTTACTTATTCATTAATTTTCTCCTGTTGAACCAAAACCACCTCTATCAGTTTCTGATAAATGCTCTACTTCAGCAAATGCAACTAATGGCTGGTGTTTTAAGATTCTGAATTGACAGATTCTGGTGTTCTTAGGTATTGTAACTGCCCTTGTGGCATATACGGGTAATAGCCATTCATCGTTATCCCCACAGTATGTTTCATCAATAAGCCCAATTGAATTAGTCTGTATTATGCCATACTTCTTGAATGTGGAACTTCTAGGAATGAGTAACGCTTCGTAGTTTGGCGGTAAAGCCATTGCAACACCTAAAGGTATAAGCTTAAACTCTCCTGCTTCAAGGTGTATATCTTCTGCAACTCGCAGGTCAATCCAATCTCCTTTATCAATCTGTACAATTTTTTCCATGCCATCTTTAACGTATTTAATTTTAATAATTTTTAAACTCATGTGTTACCTCGTTTCTGTTATTAAGTCAACTAAACTTTCTCTTAATGAAATTCTAACATCAATAATCCTATTAAGGTTTTCATGTTTCCTGTAATAACCATATAACGAATTTATGTAATCCTTTATTAAGTCAGTTTTTGTAATACCTCTGCAAACTAAAGTACCATTTATGTTTAAATCAAATATGTCAAACGGTATTATAGATAATGCTTCATTTATAGTAATTACTTTAGAATAAGAACGTTTACACTTTCGTTCAGCCTTTATTAAATCTATCAATAAATCATTCTCTCTTGCTTCATGTTCTTCCAAACGGTTCTCTATTCTTTCAATTCTTTCAACTAATTCTTTAAAATCTTTTTTCATATTATTCTACCTCATTTCATATGGTGTCTCGATAAGTAGGATACCGCCACGTATTCTTTTTGGTCTTAATTTTCCGGGTACTTTTAGTCCTACTCTAAAGTCACTAAGATTTCTCTTTATTGGTTTACCAGTTTCCTTTTCAAATAAAAAATCTTTTTCATCTTCTGACCATTCCTTGAACACTTTTGTTGTCTTATCTGTATACCCTCTAATGTCTGCTGTGCCGTCAAGTGATAATTGAAACAGGTCTTTACATTTCTGCGGCATACCCGCACACTTGATGTTGTTATAAGGGACATCTATCGGTTTACAATTTTCGGCGACAACGTGTTCAATATAAGTTTTTTGTCTTGTGAAAACAGCTGTATCCCAACACGTTTCAAGTTTCCAACAACAGAAGTCTTTATCATGTACCTTAATTCCAACAATCTCATTCGGTGCAAGGTCACAATGTATACTATCTGTATCGGCATATATAAACCCTCTTTTGTCTTTACCGTGATAGTTCTTCTGTGCGGCTCTGATTGTGAAGTTTCTGGCATAACTAGTAATAGCTGAACCAACTGGGATGTAACCAGGTTTCTTGTCTGCTTGTGCAACAGGTAGAAAGCCTATTGACTTGTCCTCTTTAATGTATGCAAGTTTAAAACTACTGTCTGTACTACTTGCCATTTTACCGTACAAATTGTTAAGAAACAACTTTGCAAGCTCACGTAACGCACCTTTACTTTCCATTTTTATTTTTTTGTATTTATCAATGTACTCGTCAAAGATACCTATTTCACTATAGAACCAACAACCGTCTAATATCTCAAAGTCAACAAGTTCGTAGTGTTCTTTCATTAACTCGTAGTCAGTCATTGTTAAAACCAGCTCTACTCTAGTGTCATGAATGTTACCGTCTTTATCGGTATAGTGCGTGTAATATTCCCCGGTTCTTTTGTCATATACGTCAGACGTTTCAAGTGCTTCTGTACCTTTGTACAATAATGACGATTTTATTTGTATAAATGGTAACTTATCTGGCTTAATATAGAACCTTGTCTTTACTCTAACAAAGTAATACTTATTGTCCTCAAGTGCAATATCTGGTATTTTATTACCTTGCCAAAAATGCGGTACACCGATTGGGTATCTATTACCGCTCTCACTAGACATCATACTAGAGTAAAGTGAATTGACATCTGCTGTCGTTCCGAATCCGAAAATCTTGTTCTCTTTACCTTTAACAAGATAGCACCAACCACCTCTATATGATTTACGGATGTACTCTCCTGCATTTAGATACCTATGCACTTTCTCGTCAATCGTTATAGCGTAAACATCTGGGAACATTTCGTTGTAATCAAGAACGTTCTTTATTGAGTGCTTACAAATCGACTTGTATTCTGCTAAACAACATGAACCTATTGTCAACTTGTCATGCCCTTGTTGGAACATTATTTCTAATGCTTCTTTGACTACAAGAACATCATTAGCTATATACTTTTTTTCTTCATCTGTTATAGTGCATCCAGCATACCTAAAACCTGTGTATTCCATATCAAGTTTCTTGTGTTTCGTTCCAAAACTTTCTCCGATACGCTTTACACTAAATGGTAGTAATTTAAGTGAATCTCTAATCTCTATAAAGTGATTATTTATCTTGATAATAATGCTGTACCACATACCTTTATCAGATATGCTATACTTGAATGATTTATTTTCCATGTATTTTTCTGGTAACCATTCAACATCATTTTCTTTTTCACTTAACTGTTGATATGCTTGTTTATATCCCTTGTCTATTAGCAAATACGATAACCAAAAAGCACCGTCAAATTTTAAGTTATGATAGTACGCTACTATGTTACAATTTAAGCTTTTGAAATAGTCAAATTGTTCATCAATGCTATGAAATATATTTACATCATCTGTAAACAATTCAACTGACGCACTTGCCCAAACTTCTGTATTTACCTGTCCTTTGTAAACGGTTGTTTCAAAATCGCACATGAAATAGCGAAATTTCTTAGTTTTCACTTATAAAGGGTACTCCCAGTCCTCGTCCTGTTCTAGTGCGTCCCCAAGTCGTTTCATGTATTCAATTTTATCAAGAGTTTCTTCCTTATACAGCACCCCCTCGTCTGGTAAATAATCAAGCATGTAACCAATATAAAGTACAGCATTGTCGTGTTTATAAACAACTTCCCATGTCAATAAATGTCCATTTTCTGCACCGTCTTGTAGCATAATAGCTGTGTTATGTTTACCCTCTGTTCGGATTGTATTCCCCATCCATGAACGTAGTAAGTTATAGGCTTCTCCATTAGAAAATTCTCCTAGCGTACCATACCATTGTGAAATAACAACATTATCAAAAAATGATTCATCCTTTGATACATTCTCTGGTGGAATAAATCCCGTTGTGTTTGTTGGTTCTTGTATTGGTTTTGGCGTTATAGGTGTGGCTAACTGTTTTAGTTCTTTTGGTTTTAACTTTTTTAGTTTTCTAGTTAATCCCGCTAACTCAACACCCTTGACACCAGATTTCCGTAGTTCAAGTTCAGTTGGAAAATAAAAATCTACCTCTAAGCCTTGTTTTCTAAGTTTACGTATATACGCATTAACTCTATTCCTCTGTTTTGCGTATTGTGTTTTACGCCTTTTTTTTGCCATAAAGCCCACTCCTTTAAATTAAAAAGTAGACGCTATAATTTAATACTAAGAGCGTCTACCTTTTTAATAACTTCTACACTCTGAACTTATCCGAGATTTTCAACGTCCAGAACACAATTAATATAATCTCGATTTGCTTTTGTCTTACCAGAAGTTTTGATAATCGTAAATGGCTTACCATTCATAATATTAGAAATGTCTCTGACACTTCTCTTGAATGTTGCTGACTGACAGCTGTAAACATGTTTTTCTGGTGTGATGATTGACATTACTTCGACTGTTTCTCCGGTATCCTCTTTGACGTCCTCAAACATCAGAATACCGTCAACTGTGATGTGTTCCCCGTCCTCAACGTCTTTCATGGAAATGATTGACGGCGCGATAGTCATAAGATACTTTTCTACTTCGTTAAATTCCTTGCTCATTTCTTTAATGTTAATCATTGTGTTTGTTCTCCTTTTTGTGTTTGCTTTTTTATTCCTGTTCTAGTCTTTCCATTTTAATGAGTTTTACTGACTTACACTTATCCAGTGTGAACGCTAATTGAAAAATAAATTTAAAGGGGTCTTTTGTATAAAAAATCTGCCGTTCTGGTGGTAAGCCATCATTCCATTGCACGTCAAACGTGAGTTTCCACTTTTCCATTTTATTCATGGAATGCCTCGGCGTCCTGTACACCGTTTCTAGGCGGAAGCGGTTTTGCATGTTCGATGAAATCCTGTTCTGTCATACCGTAGAGTGTTTCAATTTCCTGTTTATCCACGACGTGAACTGCTTTTAATGTCTCGGTTTCAAGCAGTGGACGAACTTTCTTCATCAGTGCTTCATCATCCTTATAGGTACGTGGTAGTGTGATTACCTTGTTACAAGGCTCTCCCACCTGTACGTCCAAACACATCACATTTACTTTTGTTGTTACGATAGTTCTAGTTACCATAGGTACTCTTGCCATAATTATTCTCCTTTCTGGCTTTAGAATGTTTATAGTTTAGATACAATAGTGTATCAGTGCTAGGTGTAGGAATCGAACCTACTTTACTATCTACCTTTAGCCCCTAGCAAGGAGTGAGGGTGCATCCAACTTCCAGATACACCGCTCTGGCTACGTAACTGTGTTTTACCTTTGTTACTATTTTATTGTAGCATATTGTACTTTAAAAGTCAATACTTATTTGCAAATTTAATTAGCGAAAATATTGAATCATAATGTACTTTCTGTATTCTTTTACAATAACGTCAGCTACAAATTTACTTGACATACCTTTTGATAATTTGTCTGATAAATTGTTTACTGTATGACGCCAACCTTTATGTGATGTGTCAAATATATCAACTATCAAAATGTCATTAGTAACATGCACTGAAAATGTGCCTTTGATACGCTGTCTTAATGCTTTTTTGAGTGCATTAGTAAAAATTCTTTCCATGATATTTTTCTCCTTTTCTAGTTGTTTAATTGTCAAGGTTCTATGGACAATGAATTGCCCGAAAGAGTGTACAGCGTTGAAGCTGTAACCGTGCCTATCACGCACTCTCGTTAGTTTAGACTAACCTCGTATATATTTCCCTGTTGTACTTGAGGTACTAGGCTTACGCCTAGTCCTCGTCTTTATTTGTGTTGCGTGGTGGTAATACCTTAGCAAGTCTAATAAATTCTTCTTCATACATCCCAAGTAACACTTCATTGCAGATCTGTGATTCGATATGTACTAGCTTAAAAGTATCCGTCTGAAAAATTTTCTGTAGTTTCTTGAGTAGTTCTTCATCAGTGTACTGGCCTCCAATATCATAAGGGCGTATCTGCACCTCTGCGGTTTCAATGTCAAGTGTCATGACCTCTGCTGAAGTCTGCATAATTGTTCTTGTAATCATTCTTTTTCTAGCCATAATTGTTCTCCTTTTCTGATTGTTTATGCGTGTTCTCTTTCAATTTTAATTTGTGATACCGTTCCGCAACTATTGAGTGCGTCAGCTAATTGGACAACATACTTCTCCTCTGCTTTCACTCTAATATTCTGACGTTTTGGTTGCTCCCCGTGTTCCCATAACACGTAGAACGTAATTTTCCATATAGGCATTTTATAACCTCCTTTTCTAATACCTCTCACATTCTATTAACCCAATTTGTGCACCATAATACTTGCGAGCTTCTGCACATCGTAGCTCATAATTGAAGCCGTGTGATGGGTAACCCTCCGCTTCACACTGTAAAGCTATCTCGTCACACTCATCTGCAAACTGTTCCTCTAGTTTACAGATTTCAGAAATCTGTTTCCATGACAGTATGCCTGCCTTTAACATTTCATGTTTCATTTTCATTATGTCTGTTCTCATTTTTAATTTACCTCACTTTCTGTTTTAATTGCACACTAATTAGTGAAATGGTAGGGTAGGGCTCGAACCTACCCGTAGCACCGGCTGCCTACCATTTAGTCATCGAATACTACAAGATAACTATTTTTAGCTGTTTCTAATCTCATACCGTCTGACGTATACCATGAACAAGTAAATGCAAAAGTGTTGTGAGAACAAATTGAAAACTGTTCTGCTCCGTCTGTGCGACAATATTCCTCATAGCAGTTGTCCCATGCTTCCTGCTTTGCGGAACTCCAACTGTCGTAAACTTGATTTAAGAAAGTTCCTTCCCAATTTTGTCCTATAGCACACAATCTTTTTCCTAATGCTGTACTTGCTTTTACTATTCTCATTTTGACTACCTCACTTTCATGTTCTCTTGTTTTATGTTTCTTCCTTGTTTCTATATATATAATACCATTGTACCCGCTTTTTGTCAATGGTTTTGTAGATAAATTATGCACATATTTACACCTTAATGTTTGTACATATTTTACACTTGACATGTATATTGTGGTGTGGTATAATGGGGAAATGGAGTACCCCGTTTGGCGTTAAAGGGGCAAA
>OHBJ01001143.1_pt1 | contig 18081 bp, 14 predicted proteins | sample 1577241 | NCBI WGS metagenome assembly OHBJ01 (sample SAMEA3541594, study PRJEB24748) | human gut metagenome | biome: human gut; feature: human-associated habitat; material: faeces | place: China | collected 2012 | reverse complement strand
AGCTGGAAGAAGTTCTGCCCGGATTTTGAGATCCGCGAGTGGAACGAGGACAACTGCGATTATCTTGCCATGCCCTTCATGGCGGAGGCCTACGCCGCGAAGAAGTATGCCTTCGTGTCCGACGTTATGCGCCTTGCCGTGCTGGAGCAGTACGGCGGCGTGTATTTCGACACCGACGTGGAGGTGCTGCGGGACATTTCACCGCTGCTGGGTGACGAGGGATTCATTGGATTTGAGAACGATCAGTATGTTGCCTCCGGCCTGACCATCGCCGCTGAGGCCCACCATCCGGTGATTCAGGCGATGATCGAGGAATATAAAAAGCTGCACTTTGCCGGTGACGATGGCAGCGTCACGCCCGTAGGCTGCCCGCATCTCAATACGAATGTGATGGAGCGCTTCGGTCTTGTGCGCAACGGGCAGGAACAGCTGGTTGCCGGGATTCACGTCTATCCGGCGGACTACTTCAACCCGCTGGACAGCGTAACGGGCAAGCTGACAAAAACGAAGAATACCTACTCAATCCACTGGTATTCCATGAGCTGGCTGCCGAAGCGTAAGCGGTTAAGAGTAAGGATTGGAAGAGTATACAGAAGGTTAAAGAAGTTGGTGGCGCAAAATGAAACGTAAATCTAAAGCAACAATTATTCTATTGACGATGCTCCTGCTTTCAGGGTGTTCTGGCTGCGTACTTGTGCTTCGCGATTATTTTGCACCAATGTTTTCGAACTCGGAAGGCAGCGTCGTCCTAAATATCGAGACCTACATTGACGGTAAGAATCAACCTACGCATCCTTCTGTCATTGATATGGGGGAAGAATGGAATGGTTTTCGCTATTGGATGGCTTATTCTCCGTATCCTAATGCAGATGGTGGAGAGGAAAACCCTTGCATTGGTGCTTCAAACGACATGCTCCACTGGAAAACCCCGAATGGTTTATATAATCCAATAGCCTTCAATGAAGAGACTGCCTGCGATGAGTTGAAGGATCCGCATATTGTTTATAATAGTGATTTGGACAGGCTGGAGGTTTGGTATCTCGGACGCCTTGATTCCACGATCAAGAACGGCGGCACACTAATGCTGTTTCGGAAGGTGTCCTCTGATGGAATACACTGGAGCGAATATGAGGTCATACGAACTCTGGATGGATATCTATCGCCAAGCATCGCTTACTCCGGAAGAAAATATCAGCTTTGGGCTATCCAGGCATCTACGAATGACAGCGGCGGAGCACTGGTGTACTCAGAAAGCATCGACGGAAAAGACTGGCTTCCTTTTGTAAACTGTACGTTTGACGGAGCCCCGGAGCTTCAAAAAGTTTGGCACGGTGCTGTTAGCCGTGACAACTTATATCGTTTTGTATTTGTTGAGGACTCAGGAAAAAGCAAGGAAATTTTATATACGGAAAGTGCCGACGGCACTACCTGGCAGGAGCCTAGAACGATCATACAGAAGAAGAATTTCTGGGCAGCATTCTATCGTCCTTGCATTCTATATAGTAACAGCAATTTTTATTGCATTTATGGCGTTATAACTAGGGATAATGAATGGTATCTATCAATGAGCACTGGTATATCTCCCGATGGGCTTAGAGGAATTTCCTCGCAGGAACTGGGAGCTTCGGAGATAAACAGTTCGATTTTTGCGAAATATTCTGCGACGCAGGTGGCAAAAAGTGTCTATCACTTTGTTCAGTCTCTGTGCAGGCCGGAGCTTGCGTTGATTTGCGTAGCTGTCGCTGTTTCACTGCTGTTACTGCGTAAAAAGATTTCCTATCCAGTCATTTGGGGAATATCTTGGACACTATGCGCGTTGCGATTTTATGGGCAGATTCGATGGTTTACCTCATCTGAAATCCTTTTGCTGGTTTTCACGACAGGGATAATTAGTGCCTTATGCGTTTTAGCAATTGAGAAACTTGTAGGACTGCGTTTTATCGAAAAAAGAAAGTAAAAGAAGAATTATGCCAAAAGTCAGTGTCATCGTCCCAGTCTACAATGCCGAGAAATATTTTCAGGAGTGCGTGGACAGCATTCTTCGCCAAACGCTCGCGGATCTTGAGCTGATCCTTGTGGACGATGGTTCCACGGACAGTAGCCCCGCTCTCTGTGATCGGTATGCGGAGCAGGATTTAAGGGTGCGGGTGATTCATCAAGCAAATGCAGGCTTGTCTGCCGCACGCAACCGCGGAATAGAGGTTGCTACTGGCGAATGGATTGCATTTGTTGATAGTGATGATTTTATCGACGCAAATATGTACCGCACAATGATAATAGCTGCCGAAGCGAAAGGTGCGCAACTTGCTGTATGTACAGGCTATTACTATTCAGATGTGCGTAAGGAACGGATGTCCTCTGTGCATGATACAAAAGGGTTTTGCAAGTGCAGCGAAGACTTTGTTAGGGATTGGCTGTGGACGTCAGACGAAACAACCGTTTTGTTTACGGTGGTTTGGAACAAGATATATCAGCGGAAGTTTTTCGCTGATGATCTCTACTTTGCACGGCTGAGAATTAGCGAAGATGAAGAGTTTTCAACCAGACTATACTTGAAAAACTTTAGATTAGTATATGTTGATCAACCTTTTTATTATTACCGTGCAAATGTTCAGTCTCTGACATATAGGCCATTTGCTCAAAACAAATTGTGCATTCTTGACATTTTATATGAAAGATATGAAGCATATCAAAGCAAAGGCTGGGTTAGGCTATATCGGCAAGCAGCCAAGAATTTCTGCGAGATGTACATTGAATGCTACCAAAAATCCGCCGAAAAGGGCAATGCCAGTTGGTTGCGGCCTTACCGAAAAGAATTCAGATTGATGCGAGCTAAACTGGGATTAAGCGGGCACAAAAAAGATCAGGTAAGATATTCACTTTTCTTATTTTCTCCAAAACTATACAAGAAACTCACATCGATGAGATGAGGTGCAACAATTATGGAGTCGCTAAAAAATGCCCCCCTAATTACTGTATTTACGGCAACATATAATCGAGGCCATCTTATACAGAGAATTTATCAATCTCTACTCAGGCAAAAAGAGTTCAATTTCGAGTGGCTAGTAATTGATGATGGATCACAGGATCAGACAGAAGATCTTTTTAATGACTGGACTAGCCGCGACAACCCCTTTGAGATTCGCTATTACAAGCAGGAGAATCGGGGTCTAATTCGTACATTAAATTGGGGAATTGAGCTCGCAAGAGGGGAGTACTTTGCCAAGATAGATTCCGATGATTATGTTGTAGATGATTATATGAGGAATGTTTCCACATGGATAGCCTCGATTGCAGGCATGAAGGATATCTATGCTGTCGCTGGGGTCAAGGTGGACTCAGCCAGACGGCCACTCAAAGGGAAGTGGCCTATCATTCCCCCAGATCCCGGGTATTTAGACGCTACGGATCTACAACGCGCAGTATATGACCTTGACGCCGATATGTGCGAGGCATGGCGCACAGACGTGCTCAGACAGTATCCTTTTCCGGTTTGGAAAAGTGAGAAGTTTGCGCCAGAGCAAATTGTGTTTAATCAAATCGCTTTGGACGGGTACAAGATTCGCTGGTATCCAACTGCAATGGCAATCTGCGAATACCAAGATGATGGGTTGACCAAGGGCTCACGAAAACTGGAAATACAAAATCCCATGGGTTACGCGATGATGTACAACCACAAGCTGAAATACGATATACCCTTTGTTCAGAAGCTTCGCTGCGCCATGCAATGTACAGCTCTGTCAATTGTGGGACGTAATCCACAGTATATTCTGCAAACTAATCTGCCAATTGCGGCAATCGCAACTCTATTTCCTGGCGTACTGCTGGCAATACGAAGAAAGTGGCAATATCGTTGCAAGTGCTTGTGAAGGTAATTCGACGGTAAATCTATAGGTGTTTCTATGAAAGTATTATATGTAGTAGGCTCATGCCTGTCTAAAAACACATCTGCAAATATGAGCCACAATGGCTATGTCCAAGGGCTGTTAGAAAACGGATGTCAGGTCGATATACTGATGGCAAAGACTAGCTGGGGGCAGACTGACCGGCTTCTTCCACAGTGGCATCAAGCAAGGTATTACTGTTACGCCTCAGAGGCCCTACATGACAGGATTCGGAAGCGCGTAGGCAGGAGCGTTGTGCATGCACCCGTAGTTAACAAGGACGTTCCGACGCGGGATGCAAGCACTTCGTCGATTTTGCGCTCTAATTTGCGAGGATACTTGAAAAAAGCCTATTATCTGCTGTTTCCAGCAGATCCTATATATCCATTAGAAAAGCGATGGCTAAAAAGCGCATCGGAGTTTCGTTCGGACATGGAGTACGACCTTGTTGTTTCCAATTCCTCCCCGGCAGCAAGCCATAAATTAGTGGATATTCTGGCTCACAGAGGACATCTAAAATACAAAAGATGGATTCAGATATGGGAGGATCCTTGGTACTTTGATTTGTACGGCAGACAGAAGAAAGAAATTTTCGACGAAGAAGCAAGCCTTTTGACCGCGGCGGACGAAGTGTACTATGTCAGTCCTTTGACTCTTCTATATCAGCAAAGATATTTCAAGGACAATGCGTATAAAATGAAGCAAATACCGTTACCGTACCTTTCTTTTTCGTCCGGGACAGAAGCAATTCGTGAGGATATCAGCTTTGCTTATTTAGGTGACTACTACTCTCACGTCCGCAATCTGATGCCTTTTTATCTTGCTCTTAGCCAAACAAGATTCTGTGGGTATATCTACGGTGATTCGGATGTGGTGCTAGAAGGGACTGACAAGATTGAAGTAAGCGGACGGGTAACATTAGATCGGCTTGCATCCGTGCAAGAGAAGTCATCCGTGCTAGTTCAGCTTTGCAATCTTCGCGGTGGTCAAATACCAGGTAAGATATATCACTACTCAGCAACAAGAAAACCAATCTTGTTTATTTTGGACGGAACCTCAGAAGAAAAAGAGCAAATAGAAAAATACTTTAGGAAGTTCAATAGGTATTATTTCTGTGACAACAACGTACAATCCATCATTTCGGCAATAAATAGGATTAATGTTGATATTGTGCATGGTGAGCGGTGGTATCCTGTAACTGCGTTTTCTCCTAAAAACGTTGTCACTCAGATGCTATAAGTGGTAAAATATGAAAACCGGAATGGATCAGAAAAAACAAAAAATCCTTTTCATCAATGGACATCTGAATGCTGGGGGCGTAGAGCGTTCGCTTGTGGACATTCTCAAGCACATGGACTATACAAAATACGCCGTTGATCTCTTGCTACTGGAGGATACCGGTGACTATGCTGTGGAGTTACCTCCCGAGGTGCACGTGCTGTTTCGAGACCTGCACAACACCTATGGGGGCTTTGCCTTGTCGGTTCGGCGCTGTATCGCAGCCCGCGACTGGATGTGCCTGCGGCTGCGGACGCTGTTTCTGCTGCGAAAATTTTTGGGCTCTCGCGCCTTGAAGTCTGCGGCGACTCTGCTGTTGGGCGAACATCATTATGATTGTGTGATTGGCTTTCGCCCCGGCATTTGCGCAGATCTGGCAGGGTATTCTGTGAAGGCGAAACGCAGGATTACATGGTGGCATCATGGTGAATTTTATGTGGACCGCGTAGCGTATGGCGCAATGTGCAGCCGAATGGATGCCGTTGCGGTGGTGTCGCGGGCTTGCCGCGAGATGTTGCAAGACCATCTTCCAGAGCTTGCGGATAAACTGATTTGTGTGCCCAACATGCTGGATGCCAGTGCAATCCTGCAAAAAGTGGAACACACGCCCTATGCAAAGAACGATCTGTGCATTGTTTCTGTGGGGCGCTTTGCACCGGAAAAGCATTTTGAAAACATTGTTCCTGCCGCAAAAGCGCTACAAGCTATGAATCTCGCTTTTATGTGGCTCATTGTTGGGGACGGTTCGGAGCGCGCGAGAGTGGAGATGCTCATTACAGAAAACGGTCTAAAGGATTATGTTATTTTGGAGGGAAGTAAGACAAACCCATACCCCTACATGAAATATGCAGACTTGTTCGTTCATCCATCATACATTGAATCCCAGGGACTGACGGTTTTAGAGGCTATGGCGCTTGGCGTTCCTTGCGTGGTGACGAAATCACGTGGGCCGTGTGAGTTTATTGTGGATGGTGTTAACGGCCTATTGACGGAGCAGTCACCGGAATCGCTAGCAGAAAAAGTCTTGTCTATTCTGACTGACAAGACTCTTTATCAGAGCATTAAAGAAAACACGGTGTGTCCAGAACAATTCGCCCCGGATCGGGTCATGAAGCAAATAGAAGCACTAATTGATGGATAGATGGATAGAAGGTGTTGAGCAATGAAAATCACCATGTATGGCAACGGTGGTGCTGGAAACCACGGCTGTGAAGCAATCAGTCGCGGAACCGTTGAGCTTTTGGGTGCAAATGAATACCGAATTCTTTCAGAAAACTGCCGGGAAGATGCGCAATACGGTCTTGATATCTGTGCGGCGCTTGAATCGGCTAAAGAGGCGCGAAAAAAGGATTTTGGCTTTTTAAAGGCTTATGCAAAATTGAAGCTTACCGGCAATTACACCGATATGGATGGGCTATATTATTTGCCCGCTATTAAAAGCTGCAAAGGCAATACAGACATTGCCTTCTCCATTGGAGGAGACAATTATTGCTATGGCAACACCGCTTTGTATGCGTATTTGAACAGAGCCTTTTTGAAGCAGGGAATTAAAACAGTCCTTTGGGGCTGCTCCATTGAGCCTGAGGTTACGTCAGAAGCGGATGTTGCCGAGGATTTGCGGAATTATTCCATTGTCGCAGCCAGAGAGAGCATAACTTATGCCGCGGTAAAAGAAGTTGGTGCAAATGCGCTTTTAATGCCGGATCCTGCCTTCCTTATGAAAGCAAAGGCTTGCGAAGTCGAAGATTTCTTCCTGCAAAAAGAGGTCATCGGGATCAATATCAGCCCAATGATTATCAACAACGAAAAGAATCAGGGTGCGACATATGCCAACTATAGGGAGCTGATTCAATATATTCTAGACAACACCGACGCCTATATTGCCCTGATTCCACATGTCGTTTGGGCCAATAATGACGACCGTATTCCGCTCAAGCAGCTGTACGATGATTTTGACCAAAACCGGCGGTTGATTTTGGTAGACGACCATACCGCGCCGGAACTGAAATATATCATTTCTCAATGCAGCTTCTTCGTTGGTGCCCGAACCCACGCGACTATCGCTGCGTATTCTACCGGCGTTCCGACACTGGTGGTGGGCTACTCCGTCAAAGCGCGCGGCATTGCCCGGGATTTGTTCGGCACGGAGGATGGCTACGTTCTGCCGGTGCAGCAGCTCAGGGAGAGCGATGAACTGACCCGAGCATTCGTTCGCCTGTATGAAAAGCGCGATGCCATCCGGGCGCACCTCAATAAGACGCTTCCCGGCTATATCGCCCGAGCCGACGAGGCTCGCAAGGCATTGGAGGAACTTGTAAACGCATGAAACGCGATGAGATCAAGGCAGGTGCGCTGCTGTCCTATCTGAACCTGCTGATCGGCAATCTGATTCCGTTCATTTATACGCCCATCATGCTCCGTATGCTGGGACAGGCGGAGTATGGCATTTACGGGATTGCACAGTCTGTTATGGGATATATCGGCCTGCTGAACTTCGGCATCGGCGGCTCGATCATCCGCTACCTTGCCAAATACCGCGCAGAGGGAGATCTGGACGGAGAACAGCGCGTCTTTGGCCTGTTCATCAAGATCTATTCAGTGATCGGCGCTGCAATTCTGCTGGTCGGCACATTCTGCTCCTTCCATCTTGGCGCATACGGACGCTCCCTTTCGCCGGATGAGCTTGTTCTATTGGAGCGTCTGGTGCGCCTGATGACGCTGAACACGGCAATTTTCATGCCTTTTAATGTGTTCAGCTCCATGATTCTGGCCCACGAGAGATTTATCTTTAGCAAAACGGCTTCACTAATCACAAGCGTGGTATCACCATGCTTGAATCTTGTGCTGCTGTTCATGGGTTTTGGCTCTATCGGTCTAGTCCTTTCTGCGACGGTCCTGAATTTTGTTACCTACGCCATCTACACCGTATATGTAATTCGACGGCTGCATATCCGCCCCTGCTTCCAGCATGTCGGTGGTGGACTTCTTGGCGAGATCATTCGTTTTTCCTTGTTTGTGTTTTTGGCAAACATTGTTGACATTCTCTTTTGGTCCACAGATAAGCTCATTATCGGTTGGGCCGTCGGCGCAGTAGCTACAGCGGTCTATAACATTGGCGCAACCTTCAACACATACATAACGAGCCTGTCAACGGCAATCAGCGGTGTTCTTATGCCGAAGGTGACAAAAATGGCTGTTAAGAACACTCCGCCATCGGAGTTTACAGCCCTGTTCATCAAGGTCGGGCGGCTGCAATTTTTGCTGATTTCCTTCATTGTTTCTGCGTTTGTGGCGTTTGGACGGCAGTTCATCGCATTATGGGCGGGTGCTGGGTACGAGGATGCCTATTATGTGGCGCTTCTGGTGATGATCCCGGTGACAGTGCCCTTGATTCAGAACACCGGTCTGAACATTCTCTACGCCATGAATAAGCACCAGTTCCGCTCTGCTGTATACCTCTGCATCGCCGTGCTGAATGCCGGGCTGACCTTCTGGTGGGTGGAGGAATACGGCATCATCGGCGCAGCTATGGCCACCTGCATTGCCTATGTGGTGGGCAACATTCTAATTATCAACTGGTATTACTATAAGAAAATCGGCATTGATATTCCGCTCTTCTGGAAGAACATCCTGCATATGTGCCCAGTCATGCTGGTCATGGGGACGGTGGGGTGGTTCATTCTGGACGCGCTGCATATCAGCAATTGGCTGATCTTCTTTGCCCTCGCCGCAGCTTATACCCTGATTTATTGGGTGTTGGCATATTTCTTCATGATGAACGACTATGAAAGAGCGTTCATTAAAGGTCCGGTATTGAAAATCTTTACACGCATGAAAGGAAGAGAAAATGGAAACGAACCACCGTATCAACAGCATTGATATTGCGCGTCTGTTTGCGGCGATTCTTGTCATTGCGATCCACACACAAGCGATTATGTGGCTCTCAGATCGCGCCAACGGCAGTATTCAGATACTGACCCGCGTGGCTGTTCCATTTTTCTTTTGCACTAGCGGTTATTTTCTTCAAAAAGGCTATGTCCGGAAGGACTGCTCCGCTATTTCGGGTACTCTTTTGAAACTGATAAAAGTATATGTTTTTGTATCGCTGGCTTATTTTGCCTTTATATTTATACAAAACCCTATACTGTTGCGTGAACCGAAAAAATGGATGCTGATAGACTTCCTGTTCAATGGCAGTTACTATCATCTATGGTACATGGTGGGTGTCATTTATTCCATGGTAGTGATCTACCTGATTTGCAAATTCAAGCTGACGAAAGCGCTGCTTCTGCTGGCAGTTTTTTGCTATGCCGTTGGGCTTTTGGGAACGTCGTATTATGGCATCGGCAGCAGGCTCCCGATTATGAGTACACTGTTTGACAGTAGATGGTTTTTGAGTGTTCGGCGGATATTTTTGATGGGCTTTCCTTTTACCGCTTTGGGGTGGATCATTTCGGAAGAAAAATTGAAACTACGCATTTCCAAGAAACATCTGCTGTTTGCGACCACGCTGGTGGCATTGCTATTCGTGGCTGAGATTGTTACTGTGACTGTCACGGGGATGTCAAGAACAATCGAAATCACGGTATTCCTTTATCCGCTGCTGTTTCTTCTGTTTCAGATTTGTCTTGCCTATCCGCTTGAAAGAAAAAGCGATCTTGCTTTGGCCTGCCGTGATACGGCTAATTTTACATATTTCTGGCATCCGCTTGTCATTCTTGCGCTGCGGAGAGTTGTTAATGCGAACTTTCTCCTGTTTACGATTACGACAGCAATATGCCTGCTATTGGGCTTTGGCTATCACTCCTTGAAGAACCGAAGGAGACTTACATATGAACATCGCTCAAAAAATTGATGCTTGTACCGGCTGCGGGGTGTGCGCTGCGGTCTGCCCATCAGCGGCTGTCGAAATGCAGCCGGATGCGCATGGCTTTTTGCGCCCTGTCGTTGATGACGCAGCGTGTACCGACTGCGGCCTCTGCACCGGAAAATGTCCGGTTTCCGTTTTGCCGCAGACCTCGGCGCATACGGATATTCTAACCGGCTACGCCAAGGACGGAACGCTCCTGCCCCGATCCTCATCCGGCGCGATTTTTCCTGTGCTGGCAGCGGAGATCATCCGCAGAGGCGGCCTTGTGTTCGGCGCGGCCTTTGACGGACTATTCCAGGTAGTACATACTGCCGCTGAGAGTGTGGAGGAGCTTTCTGCGCTTTGCAGCTCCAAGTATGTCCAAGGCCGCATTCCGAGTGACTGCTATCCGCAGATCAAGGCGGCGCTGGTCGCCGGTCGCTGGGTCCATTTCAGCGGAATGCCGTGCCAGGTCGCAGCCCTGAAAAGCTATCTCGGTCGGGATTATGATACGCTGATCACGCAGGATACCGCCTGCCACAGTATTCCGTCGCCTCTGGTGTGGGAGGGATATAAAGCGGAACTGGAGAAGCAGTATGGCGGCAAGCTGACCGCGTTCTCCTTCCGCAACAAAGCAAATGGCTGGGAGGCGTACCATATTCACGCCGCATTTGATAACGGTAGAGAGTTCGCCCAGCCCGCTGCCGAAAGCCCCTATCAGCGCGGTTTTATCAAGGGACTGTACTCCCGCAGCTCCTGCTTTGTATGCAAGTTCAAAGGGATCGAGCGTTGCAGCGACATCACGCTTGCGGACTATTGGGGCGTCAAGGGAATTCAGCCGGACGCCTACAATCCGCAGGGCACATCCCTCGTTTTGATTCACAGTGAAAAGGGACGCAGCCTGCTGGAAGGCTGCAAGGATCAGCTGCAACTCCAGCCCGCAGCCAAAGACGCGTTTGCCTTTAACCCAGCGGTGCTTGCACCCATTCAAAAGCCCGCCCGCTATGATGAATTTTGGGAGGGCTACGGTCAAACGTCCTTTGCCGATTTGGTATCTGCCTGCTGCGAACCGACGAAAGAAGAACTGGCGCAGGAACGCCGGAGCAAGAGCCTTCTGGCCCGCGTCATGCGCCGCCTAAAACGATAACACACGATGCTTCGACAAATCTACGCAATGAACCCATGGACGGTGTGCATTTTGCTGCTGTCCCTGCTCCTTCTCTGGCCCGTGCTCTGCCAGCGGGTCGGAGAGCGGAGACGAGTGCTTCTCAACACCGCGCTCGCCTGCGCGGCTGCGTTCATCATCCTCTACGCCACCATTCTGAATCGCACACCTGGCAACTACGAGCTCATCCTTACGCCCTTTGCCACATTTACCGCCGCACTCCAGCAACCAGAACTCTACCGCGAGATGCTGATGAACGTCTTCCTCTTCTTCCCGTTAGGGCTGACGTTGTCCAACGCCCTGCCGCGGAAGTGGCACCGCTGGCTGCGAATTATCCTCACAACACTCATCGGCTGCATCCTCAGCGCGGGAATTGAGTACGTCCAGTACCGCTGCGCGCTGGGCCTTGCGGAGACGGACGACGTGATCTGCAACACCTTGGGCGCGTTTCTCGGCGCTGCGTCGCTGCTTGCCGCGCACGCCATCGAAAAACACAAAGAAAGGGCTTGGCATACGAACATGACCCTGACCGCCACGGAGAGACAATTTCTTCATATCGCCAGAGCTGCTATCTCCGGCAGTGATCTGCCCATCGAAAAGGTGGACTGGCCTGCCATTTTTACGTTGGCCAACCAGCAGAAGCTGCTGCCGATCCTCTTCGAGGCTGTTCGCAAGATGCCCGCCGCCGAGGAGAACGCCGTGCTGTTTGCTGTGACCAAGCAGCAGGTCATCGGGCAGGTGTTGAACCAAACCGTGCGCTCGGCGGAGTTTTCCGACCTTTATCATAAGCTGCGTTCGGCAGGGCTGCACCCCATCGTGGTAAAGGGCCAGCTTTGCAGCCGCCTGTATCCGCTCAAGGATCACCGTATCAGCGCGGACGACGACCTCTACATTTCCGACGCGGAGTTTATGGCCTGCCATGAGCAGCTTCTGGCGAACAGCCTGACCACCGATACGCCTGCGGACGAGCTGGCGTCGGCGGACGAGGTGTCCTACACAAAGGACGGCAGCCCACTTTACATCGAGCTGCATCGGCATTTATTCGATTCTGCCGAGGATGCTCATGACGAGCTGAACCACTTTTTTGCCGACCTCAAACCCGTCGAAATCGACGGTTTTCTTGCCATGCCGCCCCACGAGCACCTGCTGTACCTGCTTCTGCACGCCTACAAGCATTTCGTGCGCAGCGGCATCGGGCTGCGGCAGTTCTGCGACATCGGCCTGTGGGCGTGGGAGTATCACGATGAAATCGACTGGCAGCGTCTGCATGACCAATGCGCCAGCGTTCATGCGGCGACCTTTGCTGCGGCGGCGTTTCACATCGCGGGAGACTATCTCGGCATCGAATTTGACCTGCCTGCGCCGTGGGACGGCAGCATCGACGTGGAGCCGCTGCTGCACGACAGCCTCTGCGGCGGCGTGTACGGCTCCAATGACCTAACGCGCCTCCATTCCTCCACCGTCACGCTGAACGCCGTGAAAGCCAGTCGCACCGGTGAAAAAAGCAGCGTTCTGAGCACGGTATTCCCCAAGCGCGAGTATCTGGAGCGCCGCTATCCCTATCTCAAAAAGCGTCCGTACCTGCTGCCGGTCGCGTGGGTGCAGCGCATTGCGCACTATGCCAGCGAAAAACGGTCCGGCGCAGGCAGCAGCGCTTCCGGCTCCATCAAACTAGCAAAGGAACGTATCGAGCTGATGAAGCGGTATGGAATTATGGACTGATAAAAAGACATTGCGGGGCGCTGCAGCGCTCCGCAAAAAATCTATCCTTGCAGTTTTGAAAGGAATTTGGACAGGAAAACGCTGTCACACAGCTTGTATTTTTTCACACCTAATGATAAAATAGTTCTAAACGATCCGGATCGCATTTTGCTGCAGCCGGCAAGGAGGGAGTCCTGTGAAAAAGAGCAGCACAGATACCTGCTGCCTGACTTTACCGTTAAAACTGGAAAAGTGGCAGGAGGACCGTCTTGCCAAGCGCTTTGAGATCGCGCGGCAGCTCTATAACACGCTGGTCCATGCAGAGCTGAAACGGCTTGTACAGATAAAGCGGACTGCCAAATATCTGGAGAACGAGCAGAAAATACGGGCATTGGACAGGAATAACCCTGCGGATCGGGCCAAACTGCAGGAGTTATACAAAGAGCAGCGGAAAAGTTTGAAAACGGCCGGGTTTACGGATTATTCCTTCACTACAGATATGGGAAAATATTACAAGCACTTCCGTGATAACATCGGCTCCAGTGTCGCCGTTCATGGGATCGCGCCGCAGGTCTGGGCGGCCTTTGATAAGGTTCTGTTCAAAAAGGGCGGCAAGAAGGTACATTACAAAAGACCCGGTGAGGTAAATTCTGTGCAGGGCTACTCCAGAACGGGAAAAAGCGGCGGCACGGAGATCATGTTCCGCGGGCCCTACATCGAGTGGAAGGGCCTGAAGCTGCCGCTGAAGCTATCGCCGGACAATGCTTACGAGACCGATATGCTGCAGCGCAGAGTAAAGCTTGTCCGATTGGTCCGCCGGCCCGGAAAGCGCAGAGACCGCTGGTATGCCCAGCTCGTTCTGGAGGGGAAGCCTGCGATCAAGGCCGATCCCGTTACCGGAAAAGCGGTTCACCCTATCGGCAGCGGCCCCGTCGGGCTGGACATCGGGCCGCAAACACTGGCGTATTCCGCCTCCGGGGCGGCCGGACTCGTCGAGCTGGCAGATCGGGTACAGAACATCGAGCAGGAAAAGCGCCGCCTGCAGCGAAAAATGGACCGGAGCAGAAGGGCAACCAACCCGGATAACTATGCCGAGGACGGCACGATCCGGCGCGGTGTCAAGTTAACACATTATAAGTCCAAGCGATATCGGAGGAGCCAACAGGAACTGAAATATCTGCAGCACCGTCAGGCTGAAATACGAAAGCTCCAACACATCCAATTTGCAAACCATCTGCTGTCCTTGGGTGATCATTTCTATGTGGAAAAAATGGAATGGTCTTCCCTGACGCACCGGGCAAAGGAGACCGTGATATCTGAAAAGACCGGAAAGCCCCGAAGCAAAAGGCGGTTTGGAAAGTCCATTGCCAACAAGGCACCCGCCATGCTGATCGAAATATTGCGGCAAAAATGCAAGTCTCTCGGGCTGCCGAATGTTGTAGAGATCAACCCGGCAGACATCAAAGCAAGCCAATATAATCATTTGACCGGTGAATATGTTAAAAAGTCTCTTTCCCGGCGTTGGAACGAAATGCAGGACGGTGAGCATCTCCAACGTGATCTCTATTCCGCCTTCCTGCTGCAGCATTATGACTCTATGTCAAAAGCTCTTGATCTCGATTCCCTTGCGCGGGACTATCCCGCCTTTGTGCAGTACCATCATCGGGAAATCGAGCGCCTGCACGCTCTCCCCAAAACGCCCGCCAGTATGGGCATCCGCAGAAGCATTGCCTGACGCGAAGGGCAGGCAGATATAAAATGCCGGTGCCGTTCGCACCGGAGAAAACCGGTCGATTGTCCGTCCGGGGCTACCGTTAATGGCAGCAGAGGCTGCTTTGGTAGCAGAAGAGCTCGGGAAAATAGTCAGCGCGCAGCAGATCTTCGTGCTGCGAAAAGCTATCTACCGACTCACAGCGCATTCCACAAATCCGCACGCGGTGCTTTGTGCACATTTGCCGTTGCGATCTGCACGCGGTGCGCTGAGACAAAGATTCCGCTTCCTCCTCTCTGGGCAAGCTGAACCCCGATCTGCGTTCTGCCGAAGAAGTGGACGGCAAGCGCCGCATCCGGGAATTCTATGCCATGCCGCCGGAGGACGCTTACGCGATCCTCGAGGCGATCGCGGAGATCAACGGCTTCCACCACCGTCTGAAAAAATGGAAGGTGACGACAACAGCGCAGCAGGACGAGGCGCTGGCCCGGCAGATCGAGGAGCAGCACCGGGAACGGGTCTCCCCGTTCGCATTTTCCAAATGCGGCATTTCCGAGGGAGCGGAGCTGGAATTCTGCTGCCGCGGGAATGAACATACCGGCGAGCGCTGCACCGTCGCCGACGACAAGCATGTGCGCTTTCAGGACGAAATATGGTCCCTGACCGCACTGGCGAAGCATCTGCTGGGGACCCGGAATTCGGTCGCCGGGCCTCAGTATTTCAAATACAACGGCGCGTGGCTGAACGCCATCCGCAGGCGGCTGGAGAACCGGGAGTAAAGCCGCATCAGACATTCTGTCATCCCTGCAAACGTCAAATTATTCTACACAAGAGGTCCCCCATGCTGCCCGTAAACGAATCCGACTGGAAGCTGTTCCGCAAAAGGCTGCCGGAGTGGCAGGAGCGCTGCATGGAGCAGCTGGCCGAATCCTACGCGGCCCTGCTGGCCGGGCCCGGCAAGGCATCCGACAAGTTCTGGGAGCTGGAGAAGAGGCTTCGCAAGGACAAGAAGCGCGTCGGTGTCGTGGCCGATGTCAGCCGCTCCGAAATGTACTATAACCTGCTCTATCTGCTGGATGACAAGACCATCACGCTCGAGGACCTCGCAGGCTTCAGCCCCGACCTGCGGGAGCGGCTGGCCATGATTGCACGAGATCACTTTGTGTGAAGGCTCCCTCATATAACATAAAGACGGAGGGCTGCGGCTTTATGCTGTGGCCCTCCGACCATACCACACAAACCATGCAAAGCGGCTGCGCTCCGAAACCGGGGCGCAGCCGTTCCTTTTTCCTATTTTGTAACGTTTTCAATGTAGCGCATGAGGATCGCCGCAACCTGTGCGCGGGTGGCGCTTCCCTGCGGCTTGAGCCAATCGCGGCCGTCGTATTCGCGGCTGCCGCCGATGATGCCCTCCGCCACAACCCAGCGCATGGCATCGCTGGCATAATCCGACACGGCGTTCGCATCCGGGAAGCCGGACAGATCAGCACGCTCCGCGGACGCAGCGCCAACCTTCTGCGCATAGCGGAACAGGATCGCCGCTGCCTGCTCTCGGGTTACGCGGCCATTCGGATCAAACTTACCGCCGCCGATGCCGTTGACCACGCCGTTCTCCGCTGCCCATGCGACAGCCTGCGTGTACCACTCGCCGCCCGGAACATCCGTAAAGGGGTTGGCAGCAGCCTGCGGCTGTCCGGCATAGCGCCAGAGGACCGTCACAAGCATCGCGCGGGTCATGCTGCTCTCCGGCTCAAAGCTGTATTCGCCTGTGCCGTTCATAAGACCATTGTCGTAAGTATACCGCACGGCCGAGGCATACCAGCTGTCCGGGCTGGCATCCGTATAGGGGGCTGTTGTCCAAACCGCTGTGGGGTAGCTTAAAGTTTGATCAAAAACTGTCGGTCCCCATCCGGAGGTTCCTTCCCGGTAATAAAACACCATGCCGGGAATCGCAGCAAAGTCACTTATTGCATTGCTGTCAGCGAAGCTAAGCCAGCCGATTTCAGGCAAGTCTCCCATAAAATAGACGTGCTTGAGTGAAATACAGCCAGAAAAGGCGCGCTCACCGATTGTTTTAACGCTCTCCGGAAACACGATCTCACGCAGTGCGGCACAGTCTCTAAAAGCGGAAGAATCTATTGTTAATAAGTTCTTAGATAGTCTGACTTTGCTAAGATTCTTGCAGCCGTCAGAATAGTAAACTTCTAATACGCTGTCCGGCATCCAGATTTCCGTCACACCGTCATGTTCATGAAATCCGTTTACAATCCGCGTTCCATCCTGCAGGACATACTTCCCGCGGAAGCCCCCCGGGCACTCTTTAAACTCCAGGTTTCCGGATAAATTCTTTGTCGTGTATAACCCGCCATAGGAATCCGTAGAATAAAAACGATTATTCGGCTCCACCTGAAACCCGCGGAAATTAGGGCTGCCCAAGCTGATGCACCTTTCAATGTTCACCGTAGATTTTGGAATGGTAAGCCCGGTCAGATTGGGGCAATCCGCAAATGCTCTCTCATCGATTCTGTAAAGAGAGTCAGGCAGTGCAACATCGTGGACTAAGGAGCCTTCAAACGCTCCCTCACCGATTTCTCTCGTCATAGCACGGACTTCATAGCTTCCGGTTCTGCCCGCAGGGTACCGAATAAGCTTGGTATCCCGATATAGGGCCCCCGCCTCATCGATCTTATAAAAAGTGTTATATTTACTCAGATCAAATTTTGTAAGACTTATACATCCTGCAAAAGCACTTCCGGAAATATAATTTACATTACCCGTGATTTTGATATCTTTCAGGCTTGAGCAGTTTTTGAATGCATTCTCATAAATAGCTGAGGCCGAAAACAGATTTACACTTTCGAGCCGGGTACAGTTTTCAAATGCTCCGCTTGGGATTTCAAACATACCAGCTTTCAGGGTCACCTTTCGAATATAATCGCTGTAATCGGAAAAGCGGACCTTCATCTTGTAACCTTGGACCATATCTCCATCGCCTTCAAAGGTCAAAGCGCCGGTTTCCTTGTTGATCACGGCTACACATGTATCCGTACACGAAAGACGGATCTCCTTGTCAGTTTCTGTCACCTCCGCAGCGGCGGCAGTGGGGAATGCCGGAACGAGAAGCGCACAGGCCATTACGACACACAGCAGGAGCGCAAGCAGTCTCTTTTTCATGATCGTTCCCTCCAAAAGTCAGTCAGACAGCACCGTACCCTCGCTTCGCCGTCTGCCGCTTTTAGTATACAACGTACTGCATAAAAAGTAAATAATAAATTACAGTTTATCAGGCATATTATCCAAGAATGTTATACCACGGCCATCATTTTCCCGCTATCCTCTCTATTTTCTGCACCATCAAAATCGTAAAGCTGGGACCGGCTTGTCAAAAAAAGTCCCTCCGGGGCTTTTTCGCCAAGCTGCTTTCAGAATTGCAAAATCAAATTTTGCAGCATGATTTTGCAATTCTGCCGCTGCGGCGGGTTATTTGACGCGA
>OHBJ01001142.1_pt1 | contig 18082 bp, 10 predicted proteins | sample 1577241 | NCBI WGS metagenome assembly OHBJ01 (sample SAMEA3541594, study PRJEB24748) | human gut metagenome | biome: human gut; feature: human-associated habitat; material: faeces | place: China | collected 2012 | reverse complement strand
TCAGTGCCGCTAACGGCGGAGCCACGTTCGACAACGATGTATGTTTGCGCCGCGGTTCTGTATATTTATCGAAATACAAGCATATTTCTTTCCGCGAAATACTATCTGGCGGCACGCTTGCGCTCGAGGTGGTCGAGAATCACCTTGCGCATTCGCATATTCTTGGGAGTAACCTCCACATATTCGTCCTCCTTGATGTATTCGAGGGCTTCTTCGAGCGAGAAAACCACGGGCGGCACGATTCTGGCCTTTTCGTCGGCTCCGCTTGCGCGCATGTTAGTAAGTTGCTTGGCTTTGGTAACGTTCACCACGAGGTCGTTGTCGTGAACGTGCTCTCCTACCACTTCGCCGGCGTACACATCGTCCTGCGGCGAGATGAAGAATTTTCCCCTGTCCTGAAGGTGGTCGATAGCATAGGCAAAGGCCGTTCCGCTCTCCAATGCAATCATCGAACCGTTGGTGCGGCGCACAATTTCGCCCTTGTACGGCTGGTATTCCTTGAAACGGTGGGCCATTATTGCCTCTCCCTGACTACCGGTAAGCACATTGGTGCGCAAACCTATTATTCCGCGCGAGGGAATCTCGAACTCGATGTTCACGCGGTCGCCCTGCGACTCCATTGAAGTCATCTCGCCCTTGCGGCGCGTGACCATATCTATCATCTTGCTTGAATATTCCTCGGGAACATTGATTGTAAGTTCCTCGATCGGCTCGCATTTCACTCCGTCGATGTTCTTGTAGATAACCTGCGGCTGGCCCACTTGCAATTCATAGCCCTCGCGGCGCATTGTCTCGATAAGCACCGAGAGATGAAGCACGCCGCGACCAGAAACCGCCCAGCTGTCGGCCGACAGCTCCTTTACCCTCAGCGCGAGATTCTTTTCGAGCTCTTTTTTCAGGCGGTCGCCTATGTGGCGCGAGGTGCAGTATTTTCCTTCGCGGCCAAAGAACGGCGAATCGTTTATAGTGAACAGCATAGACATCGTCGGTTCGTCGATAGCAATGGGAGGAAGCGGCTCGGGATTGGCGAAATCGCATATCGTGTCGCCTATCTCGAAGTTGTCAAGGCCCACAATGGCGCAGATGTCTCCGCTCGACACGCTTTCGGCGTGAGCCTGGCCCATTCCCTCGAATGTCTGAAGGTCTTTTATCTTTGTTTTCTCTAAGGTTCCGTCGCGGTGGGCAATCGTAACGTCCATACCGTTGGTGAGTGTGCCGCGGTGAACGCGCCCCACGGCGATACGGCCCGTATAACTGGAATAGCTGAGCGAGGTTATGAGCATCTGCGGCGTGCCTTCCAGCTGCTCCGGTGCGGGAATGACATTTATAATTTTGTCGAGCAGATAAGTGATGTCGTTCGTAGGTCTGTTATAGTCGGGCCCCATCCATCCCTGCTTGGCCGAGCCGTAAACCACGGGAAAGTCGAGCTGGTCTTCCGTTGCGTCGAGAGAGTACATCAGGTCGAACACCATTTCGTACACTTCTTCGGGCCGGCAGTTGGGCTTGTCTACCTTGTTTACCACAACAATGGGTTTCAGTCCAATCTGAAGCGCCTTTTGCAGCACGAAGCGCGTTTGCGGCATCGGGCCTTCGAAAGCGTCGACAAGGAGTATGCATCCGTCGGCCATGTTGAGCACGCGCTCCACCTCGCCGCCGAAGTCGCTGTGCCCCGGAGTGTCGATAATATTTATTTTCACGTCCTTGTAACGTATCGAAACGTTTTTCGACAGAATGGTTATGCCTCTTTCGCGCTCGAGGTCGTTGCTGTCGAGAATCTGTGTTCCCGTGTTCTGATTGTCGCGGAACAGCTTGCCGGCCATAAGCATTTTGTCGACGAGGGTTGTTTTTCCGTGGTCGACGTGTGCTATGATTGCAATGTTACGAATGTCTTGCATTGAAAAAATATCCTTTAAAAAACGGTGCAAATTTACAATTTTTATATGCAAACGCATGGCGGGAAGCACGCTTTTCGTTCATTTCTCACCCCGAAAGCGCACAAAATGTCGCTCAAAGTTTGCTAATTAACAGTAAATACCTACATTTGCACCCGCTTGCAGATAAAATTGCAGCAATTAGTAATCAATAAATTCAACATTTCTTATGTACTTAGACCAAGACAAAAAGAAAGAGATCTTTGGACAATACGGAAAGTCGAATACTGACACCGGCTCACCCGAAGCTCAGGTGGCATTATTTTCATACCGTATCTCCCACCTGACGGAACACATGAAAGCCAACCGTAAAGATCATAACACAGAAAGGGCTCTCGTAAGACTGGTAGGCAAGCGCCGCGCACTGCTCAATTACCTGAAAGACCGCGACATCAACCGCTACCGCGCAATTGTCAAGGCATTGGGCCTGCGTAAGTAACACTTCGCAGAGGCCGCAAGCCCCAAGAACAACAAGCCGCCCGCCGCTGCAACAAAGCGACGGGCGGTTTTGCGTTTCATCCGGCCGACGGAAACCAATGCCATACGGACGTGCGGAACCGTTCCGGAAGAAAATCGAATAGAGAAGGTTTTATAAAAAAATAGTCTCGCAGAAAAATATTTTATTTTTTTACACGGTAAAAAACTTCCCGCAGCAAATTGAAAATACAAGGGAGATAATCGAAAATATGTCTGAGATATTTTAAAATATCTCAGACATATTTTTTGCTACATATACACCTGCTGATTTTCAATTACTTGCCAGCTGACCGTTTTTGTCTGCAAAACCGCACGGTTTCAAAAGCCTCCAACGACCTTAAATACATTAAAATCATTTAAAGACACATCCGACAGAAAAATCCCACCCGCATACCGGTCTATAACATAACAACACATTCCGCGCACGGCTGCCTGCTGTCAGCGGGCCCAAGCCCTGCCACCTTTGCAAATCATGCTTTGCAAAACGCGGAGCCTCAGAATTTTCGCTGCCCATTTTATCACAGAATTAACACTTTAACACAATAATTAATATGACAGAAAAAGCACGTCATACGCTTTTCCTTAATTTTGTAACGGATTCACAGGGACACGCAACGCCCTGCCTGCAAAAAGATTACATATAACTAAAACTAAGATAAAACTTCAACATTATGGCAAATTTGGATTTGAGCCAGTATGGCATTCAGAATGTGAAGGAAGTGATGCACAATCCTTCCTACGAAGTACTTTTCGAAGAAGAGACCAAAGCAGGCCTCGAAGGCTTCGAAAAAGGACAGGAAACCGAGCTGGGCGCAGTCAACGTAATGACTGGTATCTACACCGGCCGCTCACCCAAAGACAAGTTCATCGTTTACGATGAAACCAGCAAAGATACCGTATGGTGGACAACCGACGAATACAAGAACGACAACAAGAAAGCATCGGTTGAAACATGGAATGTGCTCAAAGAACTTGCCGTAAAGGAACTCTCCGGCAAGAAACTCTACGTGGTAGACGGCTTCTGCGGCGCAAACCCCACAACCCGCCTCTGCGTACGCTTCATTGTTGAAGTTGCATGGCAGGCACACTTCGTTACCAACATGTTCATACGCCCCACAGCCGAAGAACTCGCCAACTTCAAGCCCGACTTCGTTGTATACAACGCTTCGAAAGCAAAAGTAGAGAACTACAAGGAGCTCGGCCTCAACAGTGAAACCGCAGTAGTGTTCAACCTCACATCGAAAGAGCAGGTTATCATCAACACATGGTACGGCGGCGAAATGAAGAAAGGTATATTCTCGATGATGAACTACTTCAACCCGTTGCGCGGCATAGCTTCCATGCACTGCTCGGCAAACACCAACATGGACGGCACTTCATCGGCAATATTCTTCGGCCTCTCCGGAACCGGCAAGACTACTCTTTCGACCGACCCGAAGCGCAAACTCATCGGCGACGACGAGCACGGATGGGACGACGAGGGCGTATTCAACTACGAAGGCGGCTGCTACGCTAAGGTCATCAACCTCGACAAGGAAGCAGAGCCCGACATCTACGGCGCAATCAAGCGCGACGCTCTCCTCGAGAACGTTACCGTTGACGCCAACGGCAAAATCGACTTCGCCGACAAGAGCGTTACAGAGAACACCCGCGTAAGCTACCCCATTTACCACATCAACAACATCGTTAAGCCCGTATCGAAAGGTCCCCACGCACAGCAGGTAATCTACCTCTCTGCTGACGCATTCGGCGTGCTGCCTCCCGTTTCGATTCTCGACAACGAACAGGCTAAATACTACTTCCTTTCGGGCTTCACCGCAAAATTGGCTGGTACCGAGCGCGGAATCACCGAACCCACGCCTACTTTCTCGGCTTGCTTCGGTCAGGCATTCCTCGAACTCCACCCCACAAAATACGCTGAGGAACTCGTTAAGAAGATGACACGCACTGGCGCTAAGGCTTACCTCGTAAACACCGGCTGGAACGGAACAGGCAAGCGTATCTCTATCAAAGACACCCGCGCTATCATCGACGCTATCCTCGACGGCTCGATAGAGAAAGCTGAAACCAAGACTATTCCTTACTTCAACTTCGTTGTTCCCACATCATTGCCCGGAGTCAATCCCGCAATCCTCGATCCGCGCGACACTTACGCAAACGCCGAGGAGTGGAACAAGAAAGCCGAAGACCTCGCAGGACGCTTCATCAAGAACTTCAAGAAATACGAAAGCAACGAAGCCGGCAAGGCGCTCGTTGCAGCTGGTCCGAAGCTCTGATAAGTTTCCAGAACGATACATACAAAAAATCCGGCAGTCCCGAACGAGGTTGCCGGATTTTTTATGCCCAGATTCCAACGCTGCCGTTCCGGAACACAATCACAACAAGCGTCCTCAGCAGCCAACGCCGCCCATACAGCCATAAAGTTCACCGAACCGCTATATCCGCACCACCGTAGCGACACCGGACTTTTCAGAACATGACATTTTGTCAGGTGCCCGCACCTCCCGCCGGCACGAAGAAAAACACTTCCCGCTTGTAGAAAAAATTATCTCAGACATATTTTGAATTATCTCTGAGATATTTTAAAATATGTCTGAGATAATTTTTCCGACGCTTTTTGCCGGCATGAAAAAAACGACCTGACAAAATGTCAGGCGGGGAAAAAAAACGTCGGTTTTCGCCCTGCGGATTTATCCGTTACGTTATCTCCTGTTCTCCATGCAATGAAAATTCAAAAACAACACATAATCATGCGTTTATCCGCAGCCCTGTTTTTTCTGAAATATTTAACTCTGTTTGCAGCAGGCGAACAAATAAAACAACTAACTTTGCAATACCGGATGACAAGCCGGAACACAATAAAACGGAGAATCCTATCATATTTTTCAACTTAAAAGTTTTCCATTTCAGGAAATTTTTTCATTCCTGAAAAGAAAAAAGTTTTCCAAAACGGAAAATAATGTTGCTTCCGCAGCGTCCCGTATTATTTAAAAATATATCTTTGCAAACTGAAAAAGAATCAGCCGCAAACATTCCGAGAGAGGCTCAAAACAAAAGTGCAAACCACTGAAAAGCAGAGATATTCAAGTCCGAATCCGGCACACAGCCTCTTCCTTTCAAGATACGGTAAATCATAAAGACCGCCGGTTGCCCTGCAAAGGATAATCTTATAAAACGGAAAACCTAAGAGATAAAAGAAATAATAAAAAAAAATTATGAGCTACGACAACTTCTTAATCACCAAGCGAGACGGAAAAACCGAACGCTTCTCGCTCGAGAAAATAAAAAGCGCCATACTGAAAGCTTTCGCCTCGGTGAACACTCCTGTACGCGCAGACGACGTGCAGCGCGTACTCGATCATCTGAAATTCTGCAACGGCATGAGCGTCGAGGACATACAGAACCAGGTGGAAGTAGCGCTCATGGCCGAAAAACACTACAAGGCCGCAAAATCGTACATGCTCTACCGCCAGCGCCACTTCGAAGACCGCGAAGTGCGCGACAAGCTAAGATTCCTCATCGACTACTGCAACGCCTCCAACCCCGCCTCGGGAAGCAAATACGACGCGAACGCCAATGTCGAGAACAAGAACATCGCAACGCTTATAGGCGAGCTTCCCAAGTCGAACTTCATACGCCTGAACCGGCGTCTGCTCTGCGACCGCATTAAAGATATGTACGGCAAGGAACTCGCCGACCGCTATCTCTACATGCTCGAACACCACTTCATATACAAGAACGACGAAACCTGCCTCGCAAACTACTGCGCCAGCATAACGATGTATCCCTGGCTACTCGACGGCACAAAAAGCATAGGCGGAAACTCTACCCGCCCCACAAACCTCAAATCGTTCTGCGGAGGATTCATCAACATGGTATTCATCGTATCGAGCATGCTGAGCGGTGCGTGCGCCACGCCCGAATTCCTGATGTATATGGCTTACTTCATCGCCCTCGAATACGGCGAGGATTTCTACAAGCGCGCCGACGAAGTTGTAGACCTTTCGCAGCGCCACCGCACGCTCGACAAAGTGATTACCGACTGCTTCGAACAGGTGGTATACTCGATAAACCAGCCCACCGGAGCACGTAACTTCCAGGCTGTCTTCTGGAACATCTCCTATTACGACCGTTACTATTTCGAAAGCATATTCGGAGAGTTCCACTACCCCGATGGCTCACAGCCCGACTGGAACGCCGTAAACTGGCTCCAGAAACGTTTCATGAAATGGTTCAACAAGGAACGCACCAAGACAGTTCTTACTTTCCCTGTCGAGACAATGGCGCTACTTACCAAAGACGGCGACGTAATGGACAAGGAATACGCCGATTTCACCGCCGAAATGTATTCCGAAGGCCATTCCTTCTTCACCTACATGAGCGACAACGCCGACTCGCTGGCTTCCTGCTGCCGTCTTCGCAACGAAATCCAGGACAACGGCTTCAGCTACACGCTCGGCGCCGGAGGTGTTTCGACGGGTTCGAAGAGCGTACTCACAATAAACCTTAACCGTTGCGTCCAGGAGGCCACTCGCCAGGGAAAACCCTATCTTGATTTCGTGGCCGACGTAATAGATCTTATCCACAAGGTACAGCTGGCATACAATGAAAACCTAAAGGATTTGCAGCGCCGCGGAATGCTCCCGCTTTTCGATTCGGGCTACATAAACATCGCGCGCCAGTATCTCACCGTGGGAGTAAACGGTATGGTCGAAGCCGCCGAATCGCTCGGATTAACCATTTCCGACAACGAAGAGTATCTGAATTTCGTTCAGGGGATTCTCGAGACGGTGGAATACTACAACAAAAAATACCGCACCAAAGATGTTCTCTTCAACTGCGAAATGATTCCCGCCGAAAACGTTGGTGTAAAACACGCCCGCTGGGATCGCGAGGACGGCTACTATGTTCCGCGCGACTGCTACAACAGTTATTTCTACATCGTCGAAGACACGAACACCCACATACTCGAGAAATTCCGCCTGCACGGCCGCAAATACATCGAGCACCTCACCGGCGGCTCCGCGCTCCACATGAATCTCGACGAGCACCTGAGCAAGCGCCAGTACCGCCAGCTTCTCCGCGTGGCCGCCATAGAAGGCTGCAACTATTTCACGTTCAATGTGCCCAACACGCTTTGCAACGACTGCGGTCACATCGACAAACGCTACCTCAAGGAGTGTCCCGAGTGCCACAGCAACAACATCGACTACCTCACCCGCGTAATCGGTTATCTCAAGCGCGTATCGAATTTCTCTCAAGACCGTCAGAAAGAGGCAGCACGCCGTTTTTACGACGCGGCAAACCAGGCTCCCGAGCCTGTCAAGGCAGAAAAGAATGCTTAAATACGTAGGCTACGACATAGTTTTCCAGGAAATTCCCGACGAAGTGACGCTTGCCGTAAACTTGTCGCTCTGTCCCAACCGCTGCAAGGGCTGCCACAGCCCCTACCTGCGCGAAGACAGGGGCAATGTGCTCGACGAAAAGGCTCTCGACGACATGGTGGCCCCTCTTGCAGGCGAAATCACATGTGTCAGCTTTATGGGCGGCGACAACGACCCGCAGGAAGTGGCCCGCCTTGCGAAATACATAAAGGAACGCTATGCCGGAAAACTCGCCACGGCGTGGTATTCGGGCAGGAACGACTTTCCGGAGAATTTCGAGCCCGAAGCGTTCGACTATGTGAAGATAGGACAATACAGGCCCGAATGCGGACCGCTCAACAAGCGCACCACGAACCAAAGGCTCTACAAAATAAAGGCCGACGGTTCCCGAGAAGACATCACGTCGCGTTTCTGGAAACGATAAAGGCTGCACATTCCGACCATTCCGCACAGGCTTACGACCAGACCCACGAAAACTGAAAATTAATTGTTTTTCATACTATTCCACCTCCGCACGGCATTCGTTACGTGCGGAGTTTTTTTAACTGCCATGCCGAAAGGAAACGTACCCTACGGAAAGTCTCATCCTATTTAGAAAATAAATATCCCTCACATCGTTATTGCAGAATCACAGATATGAAACGAAAGCCCGAGTGCGCGCCTTTGCAAGTCCCATGTTTCGGGCAGAAAAAAACACATCGGACATAATTAAAAATACATCGGACATATTTTAAATTATGTCTGAGATATTTTAAAATATGTCAGACATAATTTTTATTGCCTCCGGAAAGCCTTTTAAAAGTTACGCGCAACGGTATTTCAGAAAACGGAACAATGCGGAAAAATTCGGACTCCCGCAAAGGAATCCGAATTTTACTTTCTCGCGAAAATCTGCTATCGCTCAAATTTCCGCCTAAAGAATATCGTTTATGCTTCTTCGGCTCTTAAAATCAATAATCCATGTTCTCGGGGTCGAAGTTCGTCCAGCCGTCGGCCCAGTTGTCGCCCGCACCGAACGCTCCTATATAGCTTACGTTGGTGAACCACGCGTCTAAGCCGGCAAACGAAGCCGCGTTGAGCACAGCGCTTCCGGTTTGCGGAGTATATCCGTCGCTGTTCATGCCGAGGTCGGAAATGTTCTGATATGCCTTGTTTCCGTTCTGCGCGAGGAAAAACGTAGAAGAGAACGACCGCTGTGTCCTGTCGAGCACCGGTTTCGAATCGGCATACCCCGTCACGAGACAGTCCTCATACACTTTGTTCGCGTCGGTTCCGGTTGCTTCCATGCCGGCAAACCAGATGTTCTGCAGCTTGAGCATACCGCTCGTAGCCGCTCCCTGGGTGTTTCCCTTCTCGTTGTCTAAAATCAATCCTATGGGGAATCCGATAGCAATACTGTTATGACAGCTCAAGCGGCTGTTGCGGCGAATCTGCATTGCAGCCTGGAATTTTCCAAGCGCAGAGCCGTTGTTGGGGTTCATGGTTCCACCGGTAATATAAGCGTCAGTATTGACAAAAGAGGGGTCGAGTTTCGGCCCTACGAACGTGATATTCGAGAATATGGCCGTGGTGTAGGGTGATACCGCCGCACCATCGGCGCAGTTGTCGCTTTCGAAGCCGTTACTCTGCGACTGGTCGGCTATTTTCGGGTCGCGAACAGCAAGACCGAACTGCACGCGGCCGGAGAATCCGTTGTCTGTATCGAAATCATCGTCCCAGCCCTTGTAAGAAATAAGGTATTTTGCGTCGACCGTGCCGCCGAACCATTCGAACGAGTCGTCGTTTGAATACGATACCTGGATGTGGTCTACTTGCGTGCCGCTGCCCACCGAGCCGAACGTCAGGCCGTTGATTTCCTTGTCGGTCTGGAAAGGATATCCGGCAAACTCTATTCGCACATAGCTAAGCACACCCGAGTTGTCGGTATTGTTGCTGCCGCCGTGCTTCGTGCGCGGGCCGCCCTCTATCTGCATTTCGTTTTGGTTGTTCACGGCCTTGCCGCAGAGTATAACTCCGCCCCAGTCGCCAGGACGGCGACTGCCCTTAGCCTGTGCCGAAGTGAATACGATAGGTTCCGTTGCCGTTCCCTGGGCATAGAGTTTCCCGCCGCGCTCTACGATGAGCGCCGCTTTCGTATTCTTGTCGCCTTTTATCACAGTACCCGGCTCTATGGTCAGTACCGCTCCGTCGGTCACATACACCCAACCTTTAAGAAGATAGGTACCTTTCTTCAGAGTTTGCTTTCCCTTGAACACGAATTCCTGGTCGCCGTTGCCTATCTCCTTACCTGCCGCGTCTTCCTTGCCTGCGGTGAAAAGCAGATGGTCGCAGGCCTTCAGGCCGCCGTCAGTTGTCCACACATAATCGCCTTTTTCGTTGTTACCTCCGTTGTCGTCGCTGCAACTTACCATTGCGAATGCCTGTAGCAGGATGCTCATGCATCCGATAATCATTTTCTTGTTCATCTTTTTTTGTTTGTTTGATTTAAAGCGTATGCTTCGTAATACGCCGTTATTATTAGTTTAGATATATTCATTCTGAATTTTTGCGCGCCGCACATTTTCACATTCCTTAACTTTTTCAGAATATTCGTTTCCTACCTTTCCGGGCCCTTTACCGACGCGGCCAAAAATATGTCTGAGATATTTTAAAATACATCTGAGATAATTCAAAATATGTCAGAGATAATTTTTCCTACGTGCGGGAAGAGGTTTTTTACATTCGTTGCCATGTGTGAAAAACAGTGAATAATCATTTAATTTTCGCATATCACACCACCTATTTTCATTGCCGAGTTTCCCGCCAGACTTCCGTTACCCCCCCCAACTCAGAACTTGTAAGTTGCATAAACCGCAACATTTCGCCCTGGCTTGTAACTGCGGGTTATCTGCTCCACCTCGCGCTTAGTTCCGTCATTATAAACGACGTCTGCAAACTGCTTATAGCAAACTTTTTCGGCGAGCAGGTCACGTATGTTCATTCTTACCTCCCAATGCTTTCCGAAGTTCTTCGATACGGAAAGATCGATAGTGTTCCGCGGCATTTCGTATGAATCGGGAATACGTGCGTTTTCATCGCTTCCCGTGGTGCCCTCCGAACGCCCCACACCTATAATTCTCTTTCCTATCCGGTTATACAGCAGCGAGGCATTGAGCTTAAACTGCTCGTTCTTGTAGAAAATTCCGGTGTTTATAAGGTACGGCGATTGCCCTTGCATGGGGCGGTTCTTTTCTTTCGCTCCCGCGTCGAACTTTACACGGCTTTTTATAAGTGCTCCGTTGAACGACCATGAGAAGCCGCGCAACCCTACGAAAGAAAGATCTTTGCGAATGTCGAGCTCAAGGCCGTAATTGTCAGCCGACCTTGCATTCTTGTAGGAATAAATCAAATCGGTCCCGCCCGACACGGTGTAAGTCCACTCTATAGGCGAATCGAAGTGCTTGTAGAATGCCGCGAGCGACACCATTTCGCCGCGCGAGGGATAGAACTCATAGCGCATGTCTATGTTGTCGATGTAACAGTTGCGGAGCTCTGTGTTTCCCTGCACACTCGATGCGAGATCGAAATCGTAATAAACCGACGAAGACACTTCGCGGAATTCCGGACGGTTCACCGTTCGCCCGTAACTCAGACGCACCTGGTGCTTTTCGTTGAACTTGTAAGTGGAATTGAGCGAGGGAAACAAATCATCGCTGCGATAGTGGCGGCTCGATTCGCTACGCTCGTCGTCGCGGGTGTTCGAAATCAATTCCATATCGTTGTGCTCGAAACGCAGTCCTGCATAAACGTCGAACTTTCCTAACGGTAGCGTTGCCGCAAGGTAGCCGGCCCCGAGAAGATTGTTTCCGCGATAATCGTTCCGCATGTTCATCTGCTCCAGCAGGTACAAGCGGTCATAACCGAAGTACTCCCCGTTGCTCAGCAGCTCTGTCATGTCCATTTGCCGGAATCCGGCGGGCAAGGTATTTGAAGCCGTATTCCACGCATATATAAACTCGCGCGTTTTATACTTACGTGTTCTGTATTCTCCGTAGGCTCCGGCCTTTAGTTTGGGCTGCCAGGAACCGAAAGAAAAGCGATGCTCGTCATTTACGTCGGCCGAAACGACATGTTCATCGAGCTGTGTCCATTCGCGCGAGACATCGTTGCCTTTGGTAAGGGCATACACACCGCTTTCCAGGGCATCGTCCACAAGATACCTTCTGCGGTCGGGCAAATGCCGGTTGGCGTAGGCATAACCTAAGTTCCAGTTCATAATGTCTTTATCGAACGTGTGTTTTCCTGCAAGCTGCCCGTTGTAAGTGGTGCGGCTGCGATAATAGTATTCAGCAGATTTTTCATAATTCGACTGGGCCGAAACGCTTTCTCTCCACGTGTAACGCGAGTTTCCGAGCTGATTGAAAATATTCTTGAACTGATACTTGTTTTTCGAATTCCGCGAAAGAAAGGTAACGTTGAACATGGCACCGAGCCGCACATTGTGATTATATTGATCGTCCACCGAATAACGCAGATAGTTCGAACGGTCGTTATGTGCGTCATACACTCCGAAAAGATTGTTCTGCATATTATCGTATGTGCGGTACTCGTTCGTATAGTTCACGGCGGTAATCATGCCGAGCTTATAGCCGTCAAACACAAAGCGGCGGTTCCAGTTGGCCGAGAGTTTCAAATCGGCAAAAGGCGTCATGTTTTTCACGTGCCAGTCGTTGTTCAGCCCATTTCCCAGGAGACTCGTTTTATCTCCGTCAAAACTTTTCAGTTTCGCCCCGATTCCGCCGTCCAAACTGCGCAAACCGCCGTCAAATCCCAAGAAGTCGGTGCCCGAACCCTTGTTGTATTTAAAATCCGAGAAATGCGTTGCGTCGTTCCAGTTACTTCCGAGCGACACTTCGAAAAAGTTTTCCTCGGGTATGTCTTTGGTGTTTATCATTATGAATCCACCCGAATAGTCTGCGGGATATTCCGAAACGGGTGTCTTGACGATGACAAGATTATCCATTTGCGAGCTCGGGATTATGTCGAACGAGAAAGCTCTCGAATCAGCCTCGGAACTCGGTACGGCTCCGCCGTTTATCCATACATTGTTATAACGTTGCGAAAGGCCGCGCACCATTACGAACTTATCTTCGATAAGGCTCACTCCAGGCACCCGCCTCACCACCTCTCCGGCGTTCGAATCCTGCGTGCGCTTTATTTCCTGGGCCGATATGTTGCTCACTATCGCCTGCTCGCTCTTCATTTGCTGCACCATTGCCGTTTCGGTGTCTTTCTTTCTCACGCCAGTTACCGACGCTCCGCGAAGTTTCTGGTCATCGGTAACCAATTCCACAACCAACGTATCGCTTGCACCAGTGCGCTTCACAGGCTTCACGCCTGCCAGGCTTACAGACTTATAGGATATAAACCTTACGTTGAGCGTGCAGGTGTCGACCGCAAGGCCTGCTATGCCGAAAACTCCGGCGGCATCGGTAATTGCAAACTTGTCCGTACCTGCTATCGTAACATAAGCACCTATGAGCGGCTCTTTCGTTTTCTGGTCAACCACCTTTCCGACGACTTCCTGTGCTGTTGCCGCGATTGTTCCCACCGCACACAGCACGAATGCCGCCGCAATTTTTTTCATAAACATCATATCGGTTCTTTTGTATTTGTTTTCGACGGCAAAATTATAGTCGCGATGTTACGCCGCCGTATCGGAGGAGTTATGAACATTTTAAAATCGTGTTACATTAATGTTTCATTTCCTCGCAAAGCACGCAGGAAAAATTATCTCAGAGATAATTTAAAATATGTCTGAGGTATTTTAAAATATGTCAGACATATTTTTTTCTACGTGCCGGCGACCCAAATCCGCCCGCAACAACGGGAGCAGAAAGCGAAAAACCACGGTTGCTGAAATTATTTCATGTTCTTTTCTTAACTTTGCTACACCTACGACAACACGAAAAGCGCCTTGTACCTTCCGGACAAGGCCCATTGCAACAATGCCCGGATTTCCGAAAAACGACAGAGAACCCCAACCGGGGCCGATAGCCCTGCAAAGTCGCCGTTACATAGGCAGCAAAGCCAAACTCGCCGACTGGATAATCGAGACCATAAAGCGGGAGTGCCCCGAAGCGAGAACGTTCTGCGACCTGTTTGCCGGCACAGGCATAGTGGCCGCAAAAGCAATAGGCCTCTACGACGAAGTGACGGTAAACGACATACTTTACGCAAACAACATTATATATAAGGCGTTCTTTGCCGACGGCGAATGGAGCAGAGACAAGCTCGCCGCACTGACAGACCGCTACAACGGCACTGACGCCGCCGCACTGCCCGACAACTATTTTTCTACAAACTTCGGCGGGAAATACTTTGCCCGCAACACATCGAAACTTATAGGTTTCGTAAGGCAAGACATCGAAGACCGCCGCAAAGAGTTCACCGAAAAAGAGTACGACATACTGCTGGCAACGCTGATTTACAACATCGACCGCAAGGCAAACACACTCGGACATTTCGAAGCCTATATAAAAGGACGTGAAATTCCCGACAAACCTCTGCAACTGCGGCTAATCGACGCGCATTCATACGGGAACGTCAAGATTTTCCGCGAAGACGGCAACACTCTCGCACGCTCGCTCCGCGCCGATGTAGTTTATATCGACCCGCCCTACAACTCGCGGCAATACAACAACGCCTATCATCTTTACGAGAACCTTGTGCGCTGGGAAAAACCCGAAGTACACGGCGTTGCCTGCAAGTTCACACAAAACGGAGGCCGAAGCGAATATTGCACAGCGAAAGCAGCCGGCGCATTCGCCGACTTAGTGAAAAACCTGCGCACGCGCTACATCGTATTGTCGTACAACAACATGGGAAACAAAGGAGACGGACGTTCGAACGCAAAGATAAGCGACAATGAAATACTCGAAATTCTCGGCTCGAAAGGGGAAGTGAGAATATTCTCACAGGAACACAAACCTTTCTCGGCCGGAAAATCCGACATTCAAAACAACCGCGAACGCCTGTTCGTATGCACATGCCGAAACTGAGAAAAACATCCCCTTATATAAAATCGCCGCTCAACTACACGGGCGGCAAATTCCGGCTGCTGCCGCAACTGCTGCCGCATTTCCCCGACAATGCCGACATGTTCGTCGACCTTTTCTGCGGCGGGGCGAGCGTAGGGCTGAACGCACGGGCCGAGAGCGTGATTCTCAACGACATCGACAGCCACGTCACAGGCATTCTCGAAATGTTCAGAAACATGCCGCCCGAAGACATAGTGACGGCCGTGGAAAACACGGTTGCAAAATACGGACTCTCCGACAGCGCCGCCAACGGCTACGACCATTACGGCTGCAACGCCTCCGGAGGCCTCGCTTCCTTTAACCGCCCGCATTTCATGCGGCTGCGCAACGATTTCAACGCACTCCGCGGGCGCGACGACGAATATTTCATAAAACTTTTCACACTCATAATCTTTTCTTTCAACAACCAGATACGTTTCAACGGAAAAGGAGATTTCAATCTGCCGGCCGGAAAACGCGACTTCAACGCCAGGGCCAGGAAAAAAGCACTGCGTTTTGCCGAAAAGCTGCAAAGCAAAGACATTTCGCTTTGCAATCTCGATTTCCGCCGTTTCAACCTCGACCGCCTCACGGAACGGAGCTTCATATACGCAGACCCGCCCTATCTCGTGGCCTGCGCCACGTACAACGAGCGGAACGCGTGGAACGAAAAGTGCGAACGCGAGCTCCTTGCCTATCTCGACGAAGCCCACGGCAGAGGTATAAAGTTCGCTCTCTCGAACATCATCTACGGCAACGGAAAAGAAAACACCCTGCTCGCAGAATGGTTAAAAAACAATCCCCGCTACACCGTAAACAGGCTCGACTATAACTACAGCAACGCAAACTACCACAAAAAGAACCGCGACAAAACCCCCGTCGAGGTACTTATAACAAATTACGAGTAAGATATGGGCACTTACAAGAACTTTTGCTGGTCGCTCGGCACTACAAGTTTCAGAACTTCCGATTTCAATCAGAAAATAGAGTGGCAGCTCGCGCTGCTTTCCGAATTCCGCAAGCAACACGCCGCCGAGCAATGGAAAGACAACGCAGCTCTTCAGGAACGTTACTACAATTTCATTAAGAAAAGCGGTTTTCTGAGCGGCAATGCCCCACGTAAGGACAAAGACGCCCGACAGAAAACGTCGGGCCTCCGCAATATCGGCCTCATAACCGAAGAACGCCGCCTAACGCCTGCGGGAGAAAAACTGCTGCGTATGTCGCAGGAAGGAACATTCAGAACGAACGACAATCTTTTGCAAATTCCGGCCGACAGTTTCCTGTATTTCAAACAGCTGCTCAAGACTTCCATAAAAGTGGAAAACCACGAAGTAAGACCGTTTGCTGTTCTGGCGATAATGCTGGGCGAACTCGGGCACCTCACCCCCGAGGAATTCACATATCTTCTGCCGCTTGCAATTTCCCACGCCAGAATGCAGAGCATTATATCAAAGATAAAGCAACTGCGCAGCGGCCAGACCTCCGTTGACGACATTATTCTGAACGTCCTCATGGGTATGAACAATTATCAGGAGGCATTTAATGAGTTCCTTTCGAGCACGGTGGATGAAGAACTCTTTATCAAAGTAGGCATTAATCGTAAAAGCAAGAAATACGACAAGGATTACTACAGACTGTTCCTTGCCGCGCACAACCTGCAACGTGATAATGCCGACTCGCTCGCGGAACTTTTAAAGGCTTGCAGAAAAATAAACATAGGAAGTTACTGGGTGAGCTACTTTTTCGCTGTAAAAAGAGAAAGAGCCATACGCCGCAACCCCTCGGGTGCGCTCAACGACGTGCCTTTGCTCGAATGCGCCGACGAGCGGGAGTTCAGAACACGGTTTTTCTGGCTAATGCACCTGTTCAAGGCCAAATCCACGCTGTACGACTACCGTGACCTGAACCGCAGATACTTCAACATAACCGACACGGTGACTTTTGCCGGGGGAAAAATAGAATTCACACTACTGGCAAGCTGTTTCTTCTCCCTCTGCGCCGACGGAATCGAGAAAATAGCGTTCACACGCACGGCCGCACTCGGAAACGACAACGAACTGCCGGACATAATACCGGACTGTTCCGTCACAATGGACGACCTATGCGAAAAACTGTCGGCCGATTACGGCATCAGCGCAACGTCGGCCGACGAAGTGCAGACCATAGTCGACAACGAGCGTCGCGAACGCTTCGACCGGCTCATCGATACCATGTTTCCCGACAGTGTGCTGCTCGATTTGCTCGACGACTTCGAGGCGCGCAAGGACGACAGCATACGCAGCATTGTTTCCAACAACGCCGATGTGCCTACTATCTTCGAATATATCGTAGGCGTGATTTGGTATAAAATCAGCAACCGGCACGGCGACATTCTTTCCGCCATGAACCTGTCGCTCGACGCCGACATGCTGCCGCGCACCCATGCAGCGGGCGGCGGAGAGGACATAACCTATCATTACGAAGCCTGCAAAGAATACGGCGCGCATACATTATTAATAGAGGCTACGCTATCCGACGGAAACAATCAGCGGCGCATGGAAATGGAACCCGTGTCGCGCCACCTGGGCGACTACATGCTGCACCACTCCGGCGAAGAAGCCTACGCCATGTTCGTAACGACATTCCTGCACATCAACGTACTGGCCGATTTCAGGGCAAGAAAACACACATTCTACTATTCGGCCGACGGAGCCAGCCACATCGAGGGCATGAAAATAATTCCCATGCAGACCGACGTGCTCAAAACCATATTGCGCCGGCAGCTGAAATATCCCGCGCTGTACGCAATGTTCGCCACCGCCCACGACACCGACATGCATCCGAAGGAATGGTACGACAGCTGCATTGTAGCAAAAGCGGACTGCTGAATCGGAAAAAAACACTACCGCAAAACGAGAAAAAGAATAAATATTCACACCCCGTAAAAGCACATGCGCAAACCCGCATTGGAAGCGGGAAAAATTATGTCTGACATATTTTGAATTATCTCTGAGATATTTTAAAATATGTCAGACATAATTTTTTTTATCTGCGGGAAGTTTTACGCCGCATAGTATACCGTATGAATAAAATCTGTATATTGCATGAATATTCATACGGCAGGAAAATTTTCGTCCCATATGAAAAAAATTCAGAAAATACTGTCACAAACTGCCACCCTCATGCGTAATATAAGCAGAAACGCGAAAACGCAAGAACAAAACATAAAAACAACGATTATGAAGACATT
>OHBJ01001140.1_pt1 | contig 18094 bp, 13 predicted proteins | sample 1577241 | NCBI WGS metagenome assembly OHBJ01 (sample SAMEA3541594, study PRJEB24748) | human gut metagenome | biome: human gut; feature: human-associated habitat; material: faeces | place: China | collected 2012 | reverse complement strand
TATTTTCAATTTGCTGCGGGAAGTTTTTTACCGTGTAAAAAAAATATTTTTTTTCATGCGAGGCCTTTTTTATATAAAACCTTTCACAGTCGATTTTTTGCGGGACTGTTTCGGGCAGCGGCGTAATGGGCTTACTTTTTCCTGCGTCTGCAAGGAAGAGTGGGGGAGGCGGCGGTTTCTGCGGCCGCTTGTGTCAGTGGGCCTCGAGCCAGTTGCGGCCTTCTCCGCAGTCGGCCTTCAGCTGCACGCTCAGGGTGTATGCGTTTTCCATTTCGTGAATCACGATTTCCTTAACCTTTTCCGCCTCGTCGGGGAATACGCTGAAATTCAATTCGTCGTGCACCTGCAACATCATTGTGGAGCGCAGGTTTTCCTCGCGGAAACGGTTGAAAATTCGCACCATAGCAATTTTTATTATGTCGGCCGCGCTGCCTTGTATAGGTGCGTTTATGGCATTGCGCTCCGCGTATCCGCGCACAACGGCATTCTTCGAATTGATGTCGGGCAAGTAGCGGCGCCGGTGGAGCAGGGTTTCTATATATCCGTCTCTGCGTGCGCGGAGAATGCTCTCGTCCATGTAGTTGCGCACCTGCGGATAGGTTTCGAAGTAGCTGTCTATAAGTTCCTTTGCCTCGCTGCGCGGAACGTTCAGGCGCTCCGCCAGTCCGAACACCGAAATGCCGTAGATAATGCCGAAGTTGGCCGTTTTTGCCTTGCGGCGCTCGTCGCGCGTAACGTCGGCAATGGATTTGTGGTATATTTTCGCTGCTGTGGCGGCGTGTATGTCATCGCCCTCGCGGAACGCTTCGATCATGTGCTTGTCGCCGCTGAGATGCGCCATTATGCGCAATTCTATCTGAGAGTAGTCGGCCGAGAAAAAGGTGCAGCCCGGTTCGGGAATGAATGCCTTGCGTATTTCCTTGCCGTCGTCGCCGCGAACGGGGATGTTCTGCAGGTTGGGATTGCTTGAGCTCAGTCGCCCCGTGCTTGTAACTGTCTGATTGAACGAGGTGTGCAGTTTTCCGGTGGCTGGGTTTATGAGCGCGGGCAGGGCGTCGAGGTACGTGGAGATAAGTTTTTTCAGGCCGCGGTATTTGAGTATGCAGTCTACTATCTCGTGGCGCGAACGGAGTTTTTCTAGCACTTCTTCGGAGGTGACGTACTGTCCTTTTCTGGTGCGTTTGGCCCGTTCGTCTATCTTCAGTTTGTCGAAGAGTATGTCGCCCACCTGTTTGGGCGAGGAAAGGTTGAATCTCTCTCCGGCTAATGCGTAGGCTTCCTCTTCGAGCTTGTTCATACGTGCGGTGAACAGTTCGGAAGTCTCTCCGAGAGTTTTCGTGTCGATACGTACTCCGGTGAGTTCCATAGAGGCGAGCACCCGCACGAGGGGCATTTCCACTTTTTCGAACAATTCGGCCGCACTGCTCCTGGCAAGCTCGGGCTGCAGGGCATTCCGGAGCCGCAAAGTAACGTCGGCGTCCTCGCAGGCGTATTCGTAAACGGCGGCGGGAGGGAGGTCGCTCATGTTTTTCTGCTTTTTGCCTTTCGCACCTATGAGCTCTTCTATTTTTATTGTGGTGTAGCCGAGATATTGTTCGGCAAGCGCGTCCATGTTGTGCGGAAGTTCCGGCTGGATTACGTAGTGGGCAATCATCGTGTCGAACATGTCGCCGCCCAACTCAACTCCGTACTTGCTCAGCACGAGCATGTCGTATTTTATGTTCTGACCTATTTTCAAAGAAAGAGGATTCTCGTATGCCGGTTTGAAGATGTCTACGATTTTTTGCGCTTCCTTGCGGTTGGCCGGCACAGGTATGTAAAAAGCTTCGAATTCTTTCACGGAAAAGCTCAGACCTACGAGTTCGGCTGTCAAGGCGTCGGTTCCGGTGGTCTCAGTGTCTAAACTGAGAAAAGGAGCCGACAGAAATTTTTGGCTTAATTCGCGCATTTCTTCCTCGTTTTCAACGAGTTTATAGGTATGTTGCACCGATTTAAGGCCTCTGAGATTTTCTTTTTTCAGAGTTTCCGTGTCCTCGGTCGGATTTACGGCAAAGAGATCGCCTTCTGTTTGTATGTTTCGGCTGAGTTTTTTTCCTCCTCCCAGTATTCGTGATGCGAGACTGCGGAACTCGAGTTTGGAAAACAGTTCCTGAAGTTTTTCTCTGTTGATGTCGCGAAGCTTCAGTTCGTCCAAAGAAAACGTTAGCGGGATGTCGGTGCGGATTTCTGCCAGATGACGCGAAAGGCGAATCATCTGTTCGTTGTTTTCGACTTTTGTTTTTATCGCGCCTTTCAGTTTGTTTTTTTCAGCGAGCAGGTTTTCTATTCCTCCGAACTCGCCAATCAGTTTTACGGCCGTTTTTTCTCCCACGCCAGGGCAACCGGGAATATTGTCCGAGCTGTCGCCCATAAGTCCGAGCAGATCGATTACCTGTTCCGGCGTGTCGATTCCGTATTTCGCGGCAACTTCGGCCGGACCGAGCTTTTCGAATGTTCCGCCTTTCTGCGGACGGAGCATCCATACGTTTTCTCCCACGAGTTGTCCGTAGTCTTTGTCGGGGGTAAGCATGTAGACTTCCGTGTCGGGCGAGGCGAAAAGATGTGCCGCCGTACCGATAACGTCGTCTGCCTCATAGCCTTCCGCTTCGAGGATAGGAATGTTGTAGGCTCTTATGATTTCTTTTATTATGGGCACTGATTTCCGTATGTCTTCGGGTGTTTCTTCCCGCTGTGCCTTGTATGGTTCGTAGATTTCGTGACGGAATGTTTTGTCTGCGGGGTCGAATGCCACGGCCATGTGAGTGGGCGAGAAGAGTGTCTTTACTTCCTCGAGGGTATTGACGAAACCGTATATTGCCGAGGTGTTCTGTCCTTTGGAGTTGATACGCGGTTTCTGTATCAGCGCATAGTACGCCCGATATATCAAAGCGTAAGCATCGAGCAGGTATAATTTGTTCATAAGTTGCAATTTTACGGTAAATGTAGCTAAAATCGAGCAATAGGTTGCGATTAATTCGTATTTTTGTAGCCCGCAACCCCAGGCATGGTAACAATAAATCAAATTTCAGAGCCCATTTTGCGCGAGCTTCAGGTATATCGCGAGAAATTCAAGGGCGCTCTTCAGCACGAGGACGATTTGCTGGGGAGTGTGCTCGGATATGTACGTCAGCGCAACGGCAAGATGATGCGTCCCATGCTTGTTTTGCTCACGGCCCGCGAGTTCGGCAGCGTGGGCGAGGTTGCATATCGTTCGGCCATAACTGTAGAGTTGCTTCACACGGCGAGTTTGCTGCACGACGACGTTGTAGATGAGAGCAACCAGCGCCGCGGACAGAGTTCGGTGAATGCAATTTACGACAACCGGATAGCTGTTCTTGTGGGCGACTATATTCTTTCAACCTCGCTCGAACAGGCCACGCTCACCGGCAGCATGCGCATTGTCAGGCGCATTGCCGAGCTGGGAAAAATGCTTTCCGACGGAGAGGTAAAGCAAATTGCAAGTATCAGAGACAGAGAGATTTCAGAACATACCTATTACGATATAATTCACTGCAAGACTGCGGAACTTTTTGCCGCATGTGCGGAGCTCGGGGCCATTTCGTCGGGAGCTCCGGAGGCCGATGTTGCAAAGGCATATCGCCTGGGCGAGATAATAGGTATGTGTTTTCAGATACGTGATGATATTTTCGATTATTACGAAAGCGCGGAAATAGGCAAGCCTACGGGCAACGACATGCGTGAGGGCAAACTTACGCTTCCGGTTATACATGTGCTGAAAAACACGTCGGATTCCGAAATGCTCGGCATAGCCGCAAAGGTGAAAGACGGCAGTGTAACGTGCGATGAAATCGGGAAATTGGTCGATTTTACCAAGAAAAACGGAGGCATAGACTATGCCGAGAGCGTAATGAGCCGTTTTTCCGACGAAGCACGGGAACTTATTGCAGGGTATTCCAACGACGGAGTGAGGGCCGCACTGAAAGCCTATGTGGATTTCGTGGCCGAAAGGAAAATGTAGTTTTACGGAAAACCTCTTTGCGAGCCGGACAAGTTTTTGCCGGCTGTTTTTATGCCTTTACTGCATGTGGTGTAATGGTTCTGCCGGATGAATATATTTTCATTTGCGATGAATAAATATGCACTTCGAAGACGGGGGCGGATAGGGGTTTTTACCGGTTTTGTAATGCTTTGATTTATAGGGGGCTTTAATGTACGCGAAAATATGTCTGAGATATTTTGAATTATCTCAGACATATTTTCGATTATCTCAGAGATAATTTCAATTATCTGCGGGAAGTTTTTTCCGAAGTCCCGTTTTTCTGTTCGCGCAAGGGGGAGGAACAGTCCGGAAAATGAATATTAATTCATAATGGGGCAGGGCGGTATGCTTGTGTTCTCTTTCCTGGCAGTGTTTTTTATTATATAGGCGAATTACGGCTTTATCGGTTGAATTTCTTATTTTTACGTTTTCAAGATTCAGAACAGAAGAATATGAATATTGTTTTCCGCTCTTTTTCCGCGCTTGCCGTTGCGTTTTTTCTCATGAATGTGCCGGTTGGTGCGCAGGAGGTCGCTCCGCTTTTCCCGTGTTCATCGGTACTTGAGAACGCTTATGGTATGTGTTCCCACATCACGCGCCCGTATATGGATTTCGATTGTCGCAGTCAGGATCTCGACTGTGCGCGCCGTGCCGGTGCGAAATGGATTCGCTCGGATTTCGATTTTTCCACGGTATTCCCGCACGGCGTTCCCGAAGCCGACGACACTGTTTTCGACGCCGTAATGCAGAGTTGCGACTCGGCGGGAGCGAGTTTGCTGCCTATCATCGTGGGCGGTGCCGACAAGGGTTGGGCCTGGGAGGACGCAGACGATTACATGGCTTACGTAGAGCATGTTGCGCAACGCTATAAAGGGAGAATCGGTCATTGGGAGGTAATAAACGAACTTAATCTCCAGCGCAGGTTTCCTCCGTATCAGCTTGCGCGCAATTATGCCTCGGTGCTGAAACGTGTGTCGCAGATAATAAGGCGCACCGATCCGCAGGCGCGGGTGGTGTTCGGCGGAATGGGAGGGGTGGACAGCATTTTCCTTACGTCTGTCTGCGGCGACGGCGTGACGCCGGAGAGTTTCGACGTGATGAATTTTCACTCTTACAATGCTCCAGAGGAGTTGCCCGTAAGTTTTCACCGTCTGGCCGCCATAATGCGCAGTCAGCAGTGGAAGAAACCGGTTTGGCTTACCGAGACAGGGTTTTCCACACCTCCTGGCATCGGTTCGCACAAGGGATTCTGGCATGAATTAGTGCCGTATGCATGCAGGCGTTTGGGAATAAATCTTGCGAAATCCGACATTGCCGTGGTGAGCGACCCTGCGCGCGGAGTGATTTTCACAACCGGCCAGAACGACGGATATTTCGATGTTTTCCGGAAAGTCAGATACATAAAGTGCGACGAAATCGCTGCGCTCGATCCTAAGAAAACACAGTTCCTGCTTGCTGCCTACGGAGAGTATTTCCCTAAGGAATTCAATGCGGCCGTGGTTTCCTACGTGTGCCGCGGCGGCACGCTTGTATGTCCCAACGGCGTTCCTTTCTATTACAATGCGTGGACAACCGAGGGCTACGTTTCTTCGCCGAGCAACGTGCATTCCGATCTGCATATCGCTTTTTCTTATTGGTGGAACGATGACGCCAAGCGGCGTAATCTGCCCGAAATCCCCTCATGGCGGGCCTGCGCTCCTGGAGTGGAACTGACATACGGCTGGAATTTTTCGGCTGGCAATTCGGCGCGTTATCTCGACACGGGCAACTTGCGCGAAGGAGATGAGTTCTTTCCGCTTCTGCTCGCGGGAACGGAACAGCATAACGCACCGGTGGCGGGCGTTTACAGGTTCGGAAGCGACCTGAAGGGAAATGTGATAATACAGACGCGCATAGATTCTCCTGTACGCAATGAAAATGTTCAGGCACAGTGGGTTGCGCGGGCGCATATCATATCTTTTGCCTACGGCATGGATAAGGTTTTCTGGTATCACCTTAGGGCGTTCGAGCAAAACCCTGACGACTGGGAATCGTATTACGGAATAGTTCACAAGGACTTCTCTCCGAAGCCGGCTTTTCATGCCTACGAAACGCTTGTCCGCATGCTGCCCGACGGCTCTACGCGTCCTGTGCTGCGTATCGACGGCATGGAATATTCGGCTTCGTGGGTGCGCCCCGACAAACGGCGCGTGAAAGCTTTGTGGAGCCTTGCGCCGGGGATAAAATGCTCGATGGAATCGAGGAAAAGTGAGTTGTACGACTACATGGGCCGGCCTATTAAGAAACGAACGTTCGAGCTCGGCGCCGGAGTGGTTTATGTGGTGGAACCTTAAGAGCTCGGCAACAGTGCGTGCTGCAAGGAAAATTCCCTCTCGCGCAACGTTTTGCGGCTTTTGGGTGGAGTGGTGCGCAAAGTGCGCCGAAAATCCGTCTGTGGGCTTTAAAACGGCTTTTGTGCGGCGATAGTTTGCAGGGCTTTATGGGGCTGAAAAAAATATGTCTGAGATATTTTAAAATATCTCAGACATATTTTGAATTATCTCCGATGTATTTTTTATTTGGTGCGGGAGGTCGTGCGGCATGCGTGCAACGGTAGTCGCCGTGTGCCGTGCATCGGCGCCTGCGTCTCAGAAGTATTTCGTTTCCTGGCCTGTGAGGTCGCTTATGAGCGTGTTTGCAAGGCCGCTTGCGCCTATGCGGAACAAATCGACGGTGAGCCATTCGCTGCCGAGCGTTTCCTTTACTATCGAGTAGTATCCTACGGCGTCCTCGACGGTTTTCACTCCGCCGGCAATCTTTATGCCTATGCGGTTTCCCGTTTTCTCGAAGTATTCCTTTATGGCAGTGCACATTACATAGACGGCTGCGGGTGTGGCCCCGACGGAAATTTTGCCGGTGGACGTCTTGATGAAGTCGGCGCCGCAGTACATGGCGAATACGGCCGCTTTCTTTATGTTTGCGGCGGTCTGCAGCGCGCCGGTTTCGAGTATAACCTTGAATTTCTTGCTTTCGCAATAGTTTTTCATCTCGCTGAGCTCGTCGACGATGTATTCGTAGTCGCCGCTGAGGAACTTGCCAACGTGCAGCACGGTGTCTATTTCTTCGGCGCCGTCTCTAAGGGCGAGTGAGGTTTCAACGCATTTTATCTCGGGGCGCATTTGGGCCGAGGGAAAGCCTCCGGCTACGCATGTGACACTCACTTCGTCTGATTCGAGCGACTGACTTACGAGCGAGGCGTAGTTGGGGTAGGTGCATACGGCGGCAACGTTGGGCAGTTCGGGATAAGCGTCTGAAAAACCGTTCACTTTCTCGACCATTGCAAGAATACTCTCGTCGTTGTCGGTGACTTTCAGCGATGTAAATTCTACGCTGCCGAGAAGAAAGCGCTTTACTTCGGGAGTGTTGTTCTCGCGGGCATGTTTTTCTATTATGGAGGCCGCTGCGTGGTAGGCCTGCTCGTCGTTTATGTCGGTGTCGTAGGCGGCAAGGGTGTCGTTGATTGCCTTGTAAAGGCTCATCGCTTCGGCCGCGCTGTCGCCTTCGTGGTTGTGCCGGCAGTGCCCTCCACCGTGGCAGCAGTGTTCGCCTTCGTGTCCCTTGTGTTCGCCGTGACAGCAACAATGGTTGTGTTCTTCGGGTATCATTATCGTAATGTTTTAGTTTTTTAGTTTTTTATTGTTTATGTGGCGGGTTGAGTCGCGTCTGGTTTTTTTCTCGATGTTCTTTCTCATGGCTTCGTCGAGGTTTACTCCGGTTTGGTTGGCTATGCAGGTGAGCACCCAAAGCACATCGGCTATTTCGTCCGACAGGTCGTGTTTTTCGTCTGCCTTGAACGACTGGTCGCCGTAGGTACGTGCCATTATCCGTGCCATTTCGCCCACTTCTTCGGTGAGGCAGGCCATGTTGGTGAGTTCGCTGAAATATCTTACGCCGTAGGTTTTTATCCAGTTGTCTACCTGTTCCTGCAAGTCGTTGAGTGTCATGCTTATTCTTTGTTTTTTGTGTCCATGCAGATTGTTACGGGGCCGTCGTTCACGAGGTTTACTTTCATGTCGGCGCCGAACTCGCCGGTTCCTACCGGCTTTCCGAGAGCGGTTTCCATTGACGCGCAGAACTGCTTGTACAGGGGAATGGAAATCTCGTGGGCGGCGGCGCGGATATATGACGGGCGATTGCCTTTCTTATACGACGCCATGAGGGTGAACTGGCTTACAATCAGCACATCGCCGCCAATGTCCTCGACCGAAAGGTTCATCACTCCGTGCTTGTCGTCGAAAATGCGTAGGCCGCATATTTTTCTTACGAGCCAGGTAATGTCGCCGTCGTCGTCGCTCGCTTCCACTCCGAGGAGTATGAGCAGGCCGCGGTTTATGGCGCTTTTCGTTTTGCCTTCGATAGTTACGCTCGCGTTGAGTACTCTTTGTATGACTGCTCTCATTTGTTTATGGCGTGTGTCGGGATGAATTGCAAATTTACTTATTTCCTGCAATATTTTCCTGCTTTTCGGAGCAGGGTAGAGCGGAATGTGTTTTTATGCTTCCGCTTGTAAAAAAAATTATCTCAGAGATAATTCAAAATATGTCTGAGATAATTTGAAATATCTCAGACATATTTTTTGCGGTTTTTAGGAACGCTGAAAATCAGAGCTTTACAAATGTCTGTTTTTGTCTTCATTTTCGTCGTGCAACTGACGGTACAGATTTTCTCCACGCGCGTTGCCTATAATGCTCTGAAGCTGTTGCAAAGTGGCCTCGCGTATTCGTTTCATGCTGCCTAACTCGCGGAGTAACAGCGTTTTGGTTTTCTCGCCTACGCCTTTTATGCTGTCGAGCTGCGACGATAGCTGGCGTTTGCTGCGTTTGTCGCGGTGGAATGTGATAGCAAAACGGTGCACCTCGTCCTGCATTTGCGTGAGCGTCTTGAAAAGCACGCTTTCCTGCTTGAGCCCGATTACTGCCGGCGGAAAGCCGTAGAGAAGTTCGTGGGTGCGGTGTCGGTTGTCTTTGGCAAGGCCGGCGATAGGTATGTCGAGGTGAAGCACGTCTTCGGTTATCTGCCGCACAACTTCCATTTGCCCCTTGCCGCCGTCGGTTATTATAAGGTCGGGCAGGGGAAGGTGCTCTTCTATGGCGCGCGAGTAGCGCCGGAAAACCACTTCTTTCATCGAGGCGTAGTCGTCGGGACCGGAAACGCTGCGGATGTTGTATTTTCTGTACTCTTTCTTTGCCGGTTTCAGCTTTTCGAACACCACGCAGGCGGCAACGGCGTCGCTGCCGCTTATGTTGGAGTTGTCGAAAAGCTCTATGCGCAAGGGAGTTTTGGGAAGTTTCAGCTGGTTTTGGATTTCCTTCATCAAACGCATGTTTTTCTGCTCCGGATTGAGCTTTTCGGCCTGTTTCATGCGGTCGAAGCGGTATTCTTTCACGTTTAACAGCGATAGTTTCAGCAGCTTGTAGCGGTCGCCCCGCTGCGGAACGGTGAAAGTGACGTTTTCCATTTCGTAATCAATGGCAAACGGTACGATTATCTCTCTTGCTCGGCTGCCGTAACGGTTGCGCATTTCGGTTATGCCCAATGTTAGCAGTTCCTGGTCGGTTTCGTTAAGGCGTTTCTTGTATTCGAAAGTGAATGCCTGGTTTATCATTCCTTTCGTTACGTGCATGTAGTTTACGAAAGCTGAGTTTTCATCGCTTTCTATCGAGAAAACATCGACATTGTTCACTATGTTCGACACCACTTCGCTCTTGGCGCAGTAGTTTTCGAGCAGGTCGTATTTCTGTTTCAGAACCTGCGCCTCCTCGAAGCGCAGCTCTTCGGCCAGTTTCATCATATCGGAGCGCAGCTGTCGTTCGAGTTCTTTAGTGTTGCCGCGCAGAATTTCTCGCGCAGCGTCTATCTGTTTCATATATTCCTCGCGCGATTGTTTGCCGGTGCACGGAGCCGCACAATTATGGATATGGTATTCGAGACACTCTTTGTATCTTCCGCAACGTACGCCTTCGCAGGTCATGCTAATGTGGCAGGGGCGGGGATGTGCCACATTTTTTATAATGTCGAGCAGGGCATACATCGTGGGTACGTGGCTGTACGGACCGAAATACTCCCAGCCGTTGCGAATGCGGCGGCGCGTTTTGAAAATGCGCGGAAAATCCTCGTTTGTTATGCAAATCGACGGATAAGTCTTGTCGTCTTTCAGCAGAACATTGTAGTGCGGCTTGTAGCGTTTGATGAGATTGTTTTCGAGAAGCAGCGCATCTTCCTCGCTGTTTACGACGATATATTTTATATCGCGTATTTTGCTTACGAGTACGCGCGTTTTAATGCTTTGCTGCTCGCGTATGAAATATGAACTGACTCTTCGTTTCAGTTTCTTGGCTTTGCCTACATATATTATTTCTCCATTTTCATTAAGATACTGATAACAGCCGGGAAGATCGGGAAGGTTGTTTACTATTCCCTTCAGATATTCCTGGAGTTTTGCATTTTCTTCTTTTGTCATGGCTGTTCAGTTTGTTTGTGCGCGGAATTTTCTTTTCGGCTTTCTGTTTATTGTTGTTTTCTCTGGGAGCCCGGAAAATTATCTCTGAGGTATTTTAAATTATCTCAGACATATTTCAAAATATCTCAGAGATAATTTTTATTTGCTGCGGGAGCGTTTTTATTTGCTGTTGAAGTTTCCGGTTTTTATATAGTCTACGGTTCTCGATATTTAATATGCCACCTTTCTTGTTTAACATGCCATCTTCGCTATCCAACATACTGTCTTCGTTGTTCGACATACCGCTTTCCTTATCTAACATACTACCTTCGTAATCCAACATGCTACCTCCATTATTTGATATGGTGTTTCGCACCTGTGTTTCTTATTCGGGAGTTTACTATGCTGTGCTTTTTCAGACCTTGTTTCTCTTCTGAAAAACGGACAAAATTACCACCGCTCTCAAGAGCGGTTCTCGCTAAAACTCAGCGTTTAAATTTTCTTTTTGTGGGTTTTTGTTTCACGTGGAACATGCCCGCTTTTATGGTCGTGCCAGAGGATTGAGAGTGCCTTTTGGCGGCTGCGTCGTGCTTTCCGAAATTCCCTATTTGGGATTAGGGGGAATCACCGCTTCAGCAATACTAAAAGAATGCTTATGTCGCTGGGCGAAATTCCTGGAATACGGCTCGCTTCGGCGAGTGTTTCGGGGTTTATTCGAGCAAGTTTTTGCCGTGCTTCGATAGAGAGCTGATTTATTTTGGAATAATCGAAACGTCCTTTGATGTTTATATCTTCAAGTCGCAGAACTTTATCTGCAAGTTTGCGTTCGCGCTCGATGTATCCTTTGTATTTTATTTTTACTTCGGCAGCTTCTGTTATTTCCGGATTTATTCCGTTTCCATCGCTTATAAGTTTTTTCAAAGGTTCGATGAAAGCAGACAGTTTTTCAATTGTTATTTGCGGGCGGTTTATAAGTTCCGATATTTTCTCGGAAAATATTATCCGTGTCGTGCCCAGCGTTTCGAGAGCGTCGTTTATTTGTTTCGGTTTCGCGTTCGTGTTTTCGCAATATTCTATTATGCGTTTTATTGTTTCCTGTTTCCGTGTGAAAATTCCGTAGCGTTCATCGTCGATGAGCCCTATTTTTCTTGCGCGCGGCGTTAGGCGTTCGTCGGCGTTGTCTTGCCGCAGCAAAATGCGGTATTCGGCGCGCGATGTAAACATTCTGTACGGTTCGTCCACGCCTTTCGTCACGAGGTCGTCTATCAGCACGCCGATGTAAGCCTCGTCGCGACGCAAAATGAACGGTTCTTTTCCCTGCAGCGCGAGGGCGGCGTTTATTCCGGCAATTATTCCTTGTCCCGCCGCCTCTTCGTAACCGGTGGTTCCGTTCACCTGTCCTGCCATGTAGAGCCTTTTTACGATTTTCGACTCGAGAGTGTGCGTCAGCTGCGTCGGGTCGAAAAAATCATACTCTATGGCATATCCGGCACGGTAGGCGCGCACGTTTTCCAGGCCGCGGATGTGACGGATAGCTTCGAGCTGTACGTCAATCGGCATACTCGAGGAGAATCCGTTAAGGTATAATTCGTTCGTGTCGGTACCTTCGGGCTCAAGGAACAGAGGATGTTGGTTGCGGTCGGGGAATGTTACGAGTTTCGTCTCGATACTCGGGCAATATCTCGGTCCGATGCTTTGTATTTGTCCGTTGTAAAGAGGCGAGTCGGGGAGTCCGCGTCTCAGAATCTCGTGCACTTCGGAATTTGTCGAGCATAGCCAGCAGTTGAGTTGCTTGAGCGGCCGGCGCTCGGTTACGAACGAAAAGCGGTGGAAGTCGTTTTCGCCCTCCTGTGCCTCGAGTACGGAAAAATCTACGGTGCGTGCGTCGAGGCGTACCGGCGTGCCCGTTTTCATACGGTCGTAGCGAATGCCTAATCGGGTAATCGATTCCGTGAGGTGCAGTGCGGGCGGTTCGGCGCAGCGTCCGCCGGCCACTTTCCGCCGGCCTATGTGCATTATCCCGTTCAGAAATGTTCCGGCGGTTATTATTACCGCCTTTGCCCGCAGTGTCACGTCCCATTGTGTGTGAACGCCGCGCACTTCTCCGTTTTCGGTGAGCAGTTCATCCACCTGGTCCTGCCAGATACTCAGATTCGGTGTGTTTTCAAGAATGCGCCGCCATTCTTCACTGAATTTCATACGGTCGCATTGTGAGCGCGGGCTCCATACAGCCGGTCCTTTCGAGCGGTTGAGCATACGGAACTGTATTGCCGTGCGGTCGGTAACGATACCCGTCTGTCCGCCGAGTGCGTCTATTTCGCGCACAATCTGCCCTTTGGCAATTCCGCCTATCGCGGGGTTGCAGCTCATCTGGGCAATCTTGTTAATGTCCATTGTCACGAGGCAGGTTTTGCAGCCGAGCCTTGCCGCGGCGCTTGCGGCCTCGCAGCCGGCGTGCCCTGCGCCAACCACTACGATGTCGTATTCGAATTCGGTCATTGCTTGAAGATTGTTTTCGTTATCAGGTAGTTCGGCGTTGCCGCCGTGCTTCCGGAAAGCAAAAGTACTTCAATTTTGCGAATTTATTAAGGCCTATTTGTTTAAGATATGCTTACGGCGATGTTGAAAAAGCAAGGAAATGTCTATGTTCCAGCAATTTATATTACTTGTTGCGCGCTTTTCGGTCGCCGTTGGGTAGTTATGTGCCGCCGTATATCGGGAGGCCCGATTTGGCAGACAAAAAACGACATTTGTAATTGCTTGATTTTCACCGGTCTCTGAGAGGGCAAAAATTATCTCTGAGATAATTTAAAATATGTCTGACATAATTCGAATTATCTCAGACATATTTTTTACAAAGTGCGGGAGCTTTTTCGGAGTTGAAAATGCAATGTCTGTTTTTTGCCGCGTGCCGTTGATTTTGCCGTATGTGCGGTTTTATCAGCGCCTTTTGTGCGGGCGAGCGAAAAATACTTACCTTTGCACCTCACATTCGTAAAGATATAACACATTGAAAACTTTTGAAGAACTCGGTTTGACACCGAACCTTACTAAGGCGATATACGAAATCGGCTACGAATCGCCCATGCCCATACAGGAAGCCGTTATTCCTTACCTGCTGGGCGAGGGCAACGACGTGATAGCCCTTGCGCAGACGGGAACCGGCAAGACGGCGGCCTATGGTCTGCCGCTTTTGCAGAAAATAAATCCCGACAAGGAGGGTGTGCAGGCCGTGATACTCAGTCCCACGCGCGAATTGTGCCTTCAGATTGCCGGCGATTTGAAAGACTATTCCAAATATCTCGACAATGTGCGTGTGCTTGCCGTTTACGGCGGTGCCGACATTTCGAGCCAGATTCGTGCCCTGCGGCGTGGCGTGCAGATAATAGTAGCCACTCCGGGCCGCCTTATAGACCTTATGGAACGCGGCGCGGCCGAGCTCGAACATGTGGACAACGTCGTTCTCGACGAGGCCGACGAAATGCTCAATATGGGTTTTTCGGAAAGTATAGACCGCATTCTCGAAGGCGTTCCGCAAGACCGCAATACGCTTCTCTTTTCGGCTACGATGAGTAAGGACATCGAAAAAATCGCGCGCAACTATCTTACCGATCCTAAGGAAATCGTGGTCGGTTCGCGCAACGAAGGTGCCGAAAAGGTGAACCATGAATATTATCTTGTGCAGGCCCGCGACAAATATGCCGCACTCAAGCGAGTGGTCGACAACTATCCGCGCATTTATGCCATAATATTCTGCCGCACCCGCCTTGAAACGCAGGAAGTTGCCGACAAGCTCATTCAGGACGGCTATAACGCCGAGGCTCTTCACGGGGAGCTGTCGCAGGCGCAGCGCGACCTGACCATGCAGAAGTTCCGCCAGAAACGCGTTCAGCTGCTTGTTGCCACCGACGTGGCGGCGCGCGGGCTCGATGTGGACGACCTTACCCACGTTATAAACTACGGCCTTCCCGACGACGTGGAGAACTACACTCACCGCAGCGGCCGAACCGGTCGCGCGGGGAAGCGGGGAACAAGTATCTGTATCGTACATCTGCGCGAGAAAGGCAAGATACGCCAAATCGAGAAGACAATCGGAAAGAAGTTCGTGCGCTGTCATCTTCCTTCGCCTAAGGATATTTGTACCAAACAGCTTTTCAACGTTATCGACAGACTTGAACGCACCGAGGTGGACGAGGAACAGATTGCCGCTTTCATGCCCGAAGTTATGAGGAAGCTCGACTGGATGGACAAGGAGGATGTCGTGAAAAGGCTTGTAGCCTCGGCGTTCGGGCGCTTTGTGGAGTATTATTCCAACGCTCCCCAGATATACGAGCCCGACGAGAATTCCGCACGCGAGGGACGCGAACGCCCCGAGCGCAGGCAGCGTCAGCGCGGCGAGGCACGCGGCGGCGCTCCGGTTAAGGCCGAGGAAGGATACAAGAGACTTTTCATAAATCTCGGCAAACGCGACAACGTTTATGCGCGCGAGATTATCGGCTTTGTCAACAAATACGTGAAAGGCAACATAGAAATAGGCCGCATAGACCTTACCGCCAACTGTTCTTTCTTCGAAGTGCCCGAGGAGAATGCCGAAGCCGTTGTAAAGGCTTTCAAGAACGCCGGCTACAAGGGACGCCGCATTGTCGTTGACGACGCCGAGGCCACCGGCACCAAGCATTCCGGCGCCCGCGGGGAAGATTCTTACGGCGATTCCCGCCGCGGCAAGGGCAAACGGCGTTACGGAGATGACGACAGGCATTCCGAGCGGCACCAGGACGGACGCGGAGGACGCAAGGGCGCACATCAGCGCAATGACGACGGCGAAACGGCGTCGGGCAAGAGAAAAAAATACGGCAAGGACGACTGGAAGCAGTTTTTCCAGTGACAGTGCGGCGCCGGTGCAGGTACAGATAAAGGACAAATCTATGTTTTTCACGCAAAACTCGCATACAATGAAACGTTTGGTTCTGATATTTGCCGCCATGATGATTACGGCGGCGGGCATGTGGGCGCAGCGCGTCAACTTCAAGGTTGGCGGCGGAATAGCGTCGCACTACGGCAGCGGCACCCGCAGCATAGGGGCGCTCAAGTTGGGAGTGTCGTACGAGCATGAGCTCAATGGGAATTTCAGCATTGAACCTGGGGTCTTTTTCTACGTCAAGGGATACGAGGACAAGGATGAGCGTGTGTTCATGCGCGACCAGGACGGCAACATCCTTTACGATGACGACAATAACCCGCGCACCGGATTGAAAAACAGTTCGGTGAATGCAAACTACATAGAGGTGCCCGTGATGTTCAACTACTATCTCGAGATTTCGCCGCTCAATTACATCGAGTTTTCCGCCGGTCCTTACGTGGCCTACGGAGTGGGAGGCAAGAGAAAGGTGCGCGGCGACACCGACAAGGAAGCGGGCGAGCGTTTTTTCTACACAAAGAAAATCTTCGACGAGATGGGCGTGCACCGTTTCGACGGCGGAATAACCGCAGCTGTGAATTATGAGTTCAACCGCATGTTTGCAGTGGGCGCCGAGGCCGATTTCGGCATTTTCAACTTCAACAACGGCGGCGCCAAGAACATTACGGGGATAATAACGTTCAGCTACCGCCTGCGCTTGGGCGAATAACTGCTGCTGTGCGGAAAGCGCAACGGCGTTTCCTGAAAATTCCGGCGCGGGTACGTTGTGAGCAGAATTTGCTTCATGCGAAAAAAATATTTTTTTTGCATGGTAAAAAAGTTCCCGCAGATAATTGAAAATACAAGGGAGATAATCGAAAATATGTCTGAGATAATTCAAAATATCTCAGACATATTTTTTGCTACATATACACACACTGATTATCAAGTACTTGGTAGGTGACCGTTTTTGTCTGCAAAATACTGCGGCAGGACAGCGGGCGAGTAAAAAATCGCGGTTTTTCATTGTTTGTCTTCCAAATTTTTTAAATTAGCAGGCAGTTATGTACGAGTTCATCCTTAATCATTTGTGGGAGGCATGGGCGATAGTCGCTCTTCTTTGCCTTGTTGCGGAACTTTCGGCCGGCGATTTCTTCATGATGTGTTTCGTGGCCGGCGCTGTGGTTTCCGCTTTGTGCGCCGCTGCAGGCGTGGGTCTTTATGTGAGCATCGGTGTGTTTGCCGTGTGCTCCCTTATCTGCATATTCTTTGTACGTCCGTTCGTGCTGCGGTGTGTGCATGCCCGTCGCCCCGAGCGCAAAAGCAATGCCGACGCCCTGATAGGCCGCCGCGCGGTTGTGCGCGAAACCATAAGGCGCGGAGGGTCGGGATACGTCGCTATCGACGGCGATATGTGGCGCAGCGTCTCGGCCGACGGTTCCGAGATTGCCGAAGGGACAAGCGTCGAGGTCGTTGCGCGCGAAAGCATAATCCTTACGGTTAAGCCTGTAAACAACTTAAAAACAATAGAATCATGATTTACTTATTGATTGTTCTCGTGCTCCTGGCAGTGATAGTAGTGTCGAAGAGCATAACCATCGTGTCGCAGAGCGAGACGATAATTCTTGAGCGCCTGGGGCGCTACCATGCCACGCTGAAGCCCGGAGTTAACATAATAGTGCCGTTCGTCGACAAGGCTAAGGCTTTCGTTACCATGCGCAACGGCCGATACCTTTATACGTCCACTATCGATTTGCGCGAACAGGTCTACGACTTCGACAAACAGAACGTTATAACCAAAGACAATGTTCAGACCCAGATAAACGCCCTGCTTTACTTCCAGATTGTAGACCCGTTCAAGGCGGTTTACGAAATCAATAATCTGCCCAACGCCATAGAGAAGCTCACGCAGACCACCTTGCGAAACATCATAGGCGAACTCGAGCTCGACGAGACCCTCACCTCGCGCGACACGATAAATACCAAGCTTCGCGCCGTGCTCGACGACGCAACCAACAAATGGGGCATAAAGGTGAATCGTGTGGAGCTTCAGGACATCACTCCCCCGCAGAGCGTTCTCCAGGCTATGGAGAAACAAATGCAGGCCGAGCGCAACAAACGTGCCGAGATTCTCAACAGCGAGGGCGAGAAGCAGAGCGCCATACTCAAGTCGGAAGGTGAGAAAATGGCTACTATCAACCGCGCCGAGGCCGACAAGCAGCGTGAGATTCTCAACGCCGAAGGTCTTGCTGCGGCAAAGGTAAAGCAGGCCGAAGCCGAAGCAAAAGCCATAGAGCTTATAACTCAGGCGGTGGGGCAGAGCACAAATCCGGCCAACTACCTCCTGGCGCAGAAATATATTCAGATGCTGAAAGAAGTGGCCGAGGGCGACAAGACCAAGACCGTCTATCTGCCCTACGAGGCCACGAACCTGCTCGGCTCGATAGGAGGAATAAAGGATCTGTTCAAGAACTGACAACGCTTTAAGGCTTATGCAACATCCCGCTCTTAGAGTGGGATGTTTTTTTGTGCGGTTGTAAAGCCTGCGCGCCCTGTCGCGGAGGTTCGCCGGGGTCTTTAAGGTCGTTAAAGACTTTAACGACCTTAAAGACCCTAAATCCGGCAGAGTTTGCAGACAAAAACGGTCACCCGTCAAGCAATTGAAAATCAGCAGGTGTAT
>OHBJ01001139.1_pt1 | contig 18096 bp, 14 predicted proteins | sample 1577241 | NCBI WGS metagenome assembly OHBJ01 (sample SAMEA3541594, study PRJEB24748) | human gut metagenome | biome: human gut; feature: human-associated habitat; material: faeces | place: China | collected 2012 | reverse complement strand
ACCTGCTCGAACACCGCACCGACGGCACCGATGCTTTCGATACCCTCTACATCGGCTGCGAGAAATTCCCGTTCCACGACACTTTCTCGCTGTCAACGAGCGGAGTTCTTTGAACCTGTTAATAATTTTTCTCTGTTGCTATACCTATTATTTCAGAATAATTTAGTAACTTTGCCACAGCATATCGTTTGCCGAAGTCCGATATGGGCTCGTGGGCGGGATGCTGACATAGTTAAAAGCGTTTACTTCGCGCAATTCTTGATTCATAGGAATCTCGCAAATTCTTTATCGTAGTCGAGAATGTAGCAACGGTAGATGCCTTAGGGTATGATTTATTGACAACATGAAACCGGTTGGTTTCTTATGTTGGCATATCATACAGCGTGAGGCTTCGGCGTTGCTCTTTCTACTACGATGGGCAATGCGAGAGCCTCTATGAATGGAAAGAGCAACGAGTATAGCATCTCACGCTTTTTTTGTAATCGCCTGACTCAAGAGATGACTATAGGGCACTATATCTGCCAATGTCTAAACTCACATATCCAATAAGCCAATCAGAATCAGGCGTTGTCTCTGTCACACTGCCGAAATCCATATACGAAGCAGAAGCTATTCGTCAGACTATGTATAAATACTCTGGCGAATATCACATCATTGCAAAAGATAATGGAGACACCTTTGATATTATTTTCGAGAGCAAAACAGAGAAACCTGTTGCCGAAACGAGTATCAAAGATATATGCAACGATTTCATAGACCAACAAGTACGGATTGACACAGAGAAACAGTTCGGACATATCCGAGACCTTATCGTTGAAGAAGCTTTTAAACCTGTAAATCAATCCAAATGAGTTCTATGGACCGGCCTTATCAGTTGCTGCCTTTCCGATTCGACAGATTTAGCGATGACGAATATTTGCTGACCAATGAGGTTGGTGAATACCTCTTTATGACTAAAGAGGACTTCCACAAATTCGTCAATTATGAATTGGATGTAAATTCAGATTTATATCTTGATGCTGAATCAAAACAAATAGCGACAAGAGATGATATATCTGATGTTATTAAGATGCTTGCAACAAAATTTAGAACAAAGAAAAGCATCTTAAGGGATTTCACGTCGCTGCACATGGTTGTCCCTACGTTGCGTTGCAATTCAAGTTGTATCTATTGCCAAGTGGCAAGAAAGGATCTGGATGCTCAGTCAGTAGATATGTCAAAGCAGACGGCAAAAAACACCGTCAAATTGATTTTTCAATCTCCTTCCCCGATAATCAAAATCGAGTTTCAAGGAGGAGATCCGTCTACTTACTTTGAAATGGTTAAATATATCATTGAAGAAGCTGAGTTACAGAATATCCTAAAAAAACGGCATCTTGAATTTGTAATATGCACCAATATTAGTCTTCTTGATGAGGATATGGTGTCATATCTCAAAAAGCACAAATGCTACATATCTACTTCGCTTGATGGTCCGAAAGACCTTCACAATACCAATCGCCCCTTACAAAATACGACTAAGACACACGAGATTTTTGAAAAAAATCTACAAATGATTAGACGTGTTTACGGTACTGATGATTGCGTTTCAGCATTAATGACTACATCTAAATACAGTTTGGGACGATTCAAAGAAATCGTTGACGAATATGTTCGTCTTGGATTCAATAATATATTTCTTCGTTCTCTGAATCCCTATGGATTTGCTAAACAATACAAGGATAAAATTGCATATCCTGTAGAAGATTTTGTGGAAAACTTCAAAGAAGGACTCAACTATATTATAGAACTCAATAAAAGAGGAACATTTTTTGTCGAAGGCTATGCCGCACTTCTTCTCCGTAGAATGCTTACCCCATTCGCTACTGGATTTGTCGATTTACAATCTCCCGCAGGTGTCGGAATTGCAGGAGCAATTTACGACTATGATGGTAGCGTATATGTCGCGGACGAAGCCCGTATGATGGCTCGGTTTAAAAATTACTATTTTAGACTTGGAAACGTTAATAACGACACCCATCAAACGATGTTCAATGGCAAACTTCTACATGAAGTGATTAACAAGTCCTGCACTGAATGTTTGCCTGGTTGTGCAAAATGCGCATTCCAGCCGTACTGTGGTGCTGACCCGGTTAGAAATATGTCAGAACAAGGTGACATCGTAGGATTTCGACCATCTAATGAGATGTGCCGTAAAACGAAAGCCATAATAACCTATCTTTTTGAATTGCTTCGTTCGGGAGACACTGAAATTGAACGCATTTTTTGGTCTTGGATTAAATAATCATGAAAACCATAATAGGAATAACAAAGGCTATCGACCGCCCTATTACGGGTATAGTTACTTCTAAATCTCATCTACCGTGGAGTAGAAAAAACTATATCCGAGTTTCAGGGAATGCTAAATCATGTCCCTTCGGCTATGCTGCAACCATATCATTAGAGGAAACCTCAAATGATATGGGAAAGAGATTCGTTACCGTTAAAGACATCAAAGAATTCACAGACGGCGATGTTGTAACAATCTATCCAAATGGTCGCATAATCTTTAACTACGAGATTTCATCAGATCATAATGCGTTATTCGCAACAGGACGATGCAACCATAGATGTATTATGTGCCCCCAACCTCCTATTACAAAAGAAGAAAGTCTAACACCATTCAATCTTCATTTAATTTCTTTGTTTGATAAATCAACAAAAGAAGTTGGTATTACTGGAGGAGAACCTACGCTTATCGGCGACGACTTGTTTTTGCTCGTGAATGCAATTAAAAGTAAGTTGCCCAATAGTGGAGTAAGTCTCTTGACTAATGGTGTCAAATTTGCAGATGAATCATACGCACGGAAATTGGCTAATTGCGCACATCCCAATTTGCAAATTGACGTACCTATCTTTTCTGATATTGCTGAGGAACATGATAGAATAGTAGGAGCAAACACCTTTTATAAGACTGTCAAGGGGTTGTATAATTTGGCTTTATATAAACAGCAAATTGGGATTCGCATTGTAATCCACAAACTGACTTATAAGCGATTACCTCAACTTGCAGAATACATTTACCATAATTTCCCATTTGTTTGCCAAGTGGCCTTTATGCAAATGGAAACTATTGGTTACGCTGAAGATAATATAGCGAAGTTGTGGATTGATCCTGCTGATTATAACGATGAGCTTTCTAAGGCTATTGAGCTCTTAGATATGCGTGGAATGAATCCGTATATTTACAATGCCCAACTTTGTGTCTTGCCCGAGCATCTACGGAAATATGCAGTTCAATCTATTTCCGATTGGAAAGACATATACTTAGAGCAGTGCGAAGGTTGCTCATTAAAAGGTATGTGTGGCGGTTTCTTTTCAGCAAACCGGAAATACATTAGCAAAAAAATATCCCCGGTTATTAATACTGACGGGATTAAATCAATATAATGTTTAACTTTAAAAACCAACCGCTTATGAAGAAAGTTGCATTTCTCGTAGCTTCGGCTCTCATGGCAGGTGCTGCTTATTGCACGAACGTTGGTGAACGTCTCTTTTCTTCGGAATCGAAGTCTGAGACGGAGATTGTAAAACAGCAGAAGTCTAATTCGCTGATTCTTGAGAAATCAGATGCAAGTTCCGACCTTCTGGCTGCACACAGCTCTCATTCATCTCATTCGTCGCACTCGTCGCATCGTTCTCATTATTCAAGCCGTTAAAAATTGGACGAGGATTTTTCCAAGAAACCATACTTGGCAAAATCCTCGTCCTTTTTATCTTTATGAAGCAAACAGTAATAGTTGTTCTTCCTGCATATAATTGTGAGAAGACATTAAAATTAACGTTGTCTGAAATTCCTCGACAGATTGTTGATGAAATTATTTTAGTCGATGATTGCAGCAACGACAATACTGTAGACCTGGCAAAAAAGCTGGGGCTCAATTATGTTTTTGCTCATAATACCAATCGAGGATATGGAGCCAATCAAAAGACTTGTTATGACAACGCCCTTGCCTTAGGTGCAGACATCATCATTATGCTTCATCCTGACTACCAGTACGATCCAAAACTTATTACTGAAATTATCTCAAAATTTAATGCAGGCTCAAAAATTGTTTTTGCATCTCGATTACAGAAAGGATTTGAAGCGGTAAAATTGGGAATGCCAATTTACAAATTTATATCTAATAGGATACTTACAATATTCCAGAATTTTTGTCTAAAACAAAAATTATCTGAATACCATACTGGCTATAGAGCATTTTCATCTGAAGTATTGAAGTCTATAGATTATCACAATTTTTCTGATGATTTCATATTCGATAATCAGATTGCCATAGCCACCATTGAAAAAGGATATCGAATCGATGAAATATACTGTCCTGCTAAGTATGAGGAAAATTCCTCTTCTATAAATTTTAGTCGTTCTTTAAGATATGGTATAGGAGTAGTTTTTTATTCTTTGAAACATCTTGTTAAAAGGACAAAGTAATGGGTTATCATTTTCTTGTTTTCTTTCTGCTCGTCTTCTTTTTACTCCTATGGAGTAAAATATTTATTGACGCCTTGAAGAAAACTGATATTCCCTATATAAAAATCGTTGTTTGCATTATTTGTGTTTGCCTTTTCAAATGTGACTGGGGCATTCATTTTTGGGGATTAGAATATGAGGATGCTTATTCATTCTCAGCATACGCAAGACAACTTTCCTTTGGCATCACCTCCGATTCCCTTAGACTTCAATGCGTAGATATTGGTTCACTTTTAGACCCACAATCTTTAGGCACCTATGGAGGTCATTATATAACTTACCCTATATTTTTATATCTATTTACCTCAATCTTCGGATTTTCCATTACTTCCATTTCATTAGTCAATAGTGTTATTTCTCTTTTATCATTACTGACGATTGCTTTCTATAAATATCCTAATAAATATGGATGGTTTATAGGGGTTTTGCTATTTTGTTTAGCACCTGCAGTCAATCTTTTTTCAACTTGTTTCCTTTCAGAGTCTTTCTCATCCTTTTTATGTCTGTGTTTTGTTTTGAGCTATTTCGATAGGAATAATCATAACTCTATTCTATTTCGTATCTTTATACTTGTTTCGTTCTTGCTATGTATCCTGACAAAAAGAGACAATACTGTTATATTGATTGTTCCTGCAATATACTCTTTGTATGCGCTTTGGAATAAGAACTATAAATTAGCTCTTAATGAAATTATACCATTCGTAATAATACTTATTCTTTCCACAATCTTTATTCACAATTTTTTAATAGCAGAGGTTGAAGAAAGTTCAGATATTTCTCAGTCAACATTCTCATTTGATATTTTCTGTTCTCAACTACCTATTTATCTCAAAAGCCTATTCTCGTTTACATATTTTAATATATGCATGGCTTTGTTTTTATTCGTCATAGTCCTAAACATAATACTACGTCGTTTCGATATTAGATTGACTTGTCTTGTTGCATTGTTCTTTGTATCATTACTTATGTATTCTTCTCACTATCGCGGATATTATTTTGTTGAAAATCTTGAACCCCTCAGTGAATTTGTCACCTTTAGATACATTAACAATTTCTTTTATGCTATCCCTCTATTTATTGCACTTTCTTTCAGACTTCATCAAAAATACATAATGCCGATTATTGTTACCCTTTCTATACTAAGTTTGGGCTCTATATTGCTCACATATAATTTGCGAATCACCAATAACAACGAAGAATATAATTTACGATTCAGAGATATTGAGATAATTGATGAAATCGTAACAAACAATGATGTTGTTATTACTGACGTACCCCTATTGTTCTTAAACGTTTCTACCCCCGATAGATATATTTGTAATATACAACGAATCTCTGACATAAATTTCAATGCGCCACATAAATTTTATTTTTATGTGGATGATTGGTCAATCGTAGACAAAAGATATAACCTCGGTTTATCAAAATATAACAAGCGATTGATTAAGACTTTACCATCTGACAAAAAATTATATTTAATTGAGTGAGTTGCGGCACCGCCGCCGCGCTTTCGTGAATCGAGCCTAAGGTCTCGACCGGAAGGCTTCAATCGCTAACTCATACAGCGAGCTTCGGCACCAACTGTTCGTTGGATCCGAGGCTCGCTTTTTTATGCGGCATTGTTTCGGCAATGGCTTTCATTTCCAGAATAGGCCGTTACCGTTCTTCTTCATGGCCCTTTGAGGGAAATTTTACCAACTGAAACTCTGAACCATTCGTTGCATCGACTCGTACTGAGGCGATTTGCCTCATTCAATAATTGATTTTTAGAGGTATTCGGCTATTGCGTTGCAATTCTTTTTTCTGCGCATCCTCGGCTGGGCTTCACGGTGTCTATGCTCCGCTTTGCCATCGAGTGATTACTTCACGGTGTAGATATGTATTTGGCCTTGCGGTCTGCGTTCACCGCCGGATATGCCTTGCAGGTTACGTGGATCAGGATTTTCGCCTTTGCGCAATCTCGGCTGCACTCGGCATAGTTCAAGCGAGCTTGACTCTGCTCTCGTTTGCACGAGATTTGCCGGGACGTTCCGCGAGGAACTTTACTTGTAAACACGCACGGGACACGCTATGATATTTCACTTTGCAAAGTTAAGTCGTGCCGGTCTATCGCAAAACGAGGCCCTCCGGGACTTTCTGCAAAATTTTTTATAAATCTCCACCTTGCAGGTAGTATTCACCGCCCGTGGCTTAAAATATTTCTTGAAGTTTTTGCGCTTGCGCCCTTTCCACTTCCTTCCTTTTTGCACGTAAAAATCAAACGCGCCCCGGCGCACAGTAAAAACCCTCTAAAACTTCAAAATCATGACCCACGTAATGAACATATTCGGCAGCTCTCTCAACTCCAACCGCAAGCTCAAATACTATTCGGTAGAAGTAATCACTTTCGACGGCGAAAGCTACACTGAAGAAGTCGAAGCCCGTACCGCCGAGGAAGCCCAGGAAATCGCAGCATCCCAGTACGAAGACGTCGATTACACGATGGTTCAGGGCTGCTTCGCAGGTTGGTAAAATCCTCCTCCCTCAAAGGGTAGGCTGTCCGCCGGGACAGCCTTTTCCCATGCTCATACATCGCCACGCGGCTTCCTCATTTGTTTACCGGCTCTACGGCACCGCTCTGAGCCGGGGATTGAGCGGTCAGGCCCTCCGCAAATGTACTGCTCCGGGCAGGCGCCTGAGGGCCATCCGAGCTGTCCGCTCCGCATCGAGGTTGCCGCTCTTGTTTTGATTGTTTTGGGTCATATCCATTGCTTCGGGAGGGTGAAACGTGATTGCCGTTGTCTGGAATACTGGAGCGTTTCTCGCAGCCGAACTTGACTTTTGCCCTCGTTGTCTCGCCAACAATAATGATGAGCGCAGCGCGTCAGTTGTCAGTCTTATCCATTTGCCTTCGTGAATCAGAAGTGCGCATCACCGTTCAGGAGGTCAGATATCCGGGCGCGACGGACACCGCCGCTGCTTGCCTCGAAAAAGGGGCGTTCGGAGTTCCGGGGTCAGCTCCGCATCGGGCGCAAGCACATATAGCACCGCTCATGGCCTCAACCGCATCTCGACAGTCCTTGCCACGCCCTCGGTATCCGTACCGTTTCACTTGCAGCCGCGATGAGTGCGGAGTCGTAGCCGGGTCTCTCCGGCGGGGCGGTTTGGCTATGTTCCCTGCGGTTAGTTTTCTGTTTGCCGTTTTCCGCATTTGGGGATATGAACCGTGGCTTATTTTTCCTGTACAAAGTTAGGTCGCCAACTCAACTTCCCTCCGGCTCTCTAAAACCGGCTCCGCCTATTTATACGACAATTTTACGAAAAATGGTACATGCCTCATTTTTAGACGCTGCGCTTAAAATTCTCTATAAATTTTTGTTCGGTCTCAAACAGCTTCCCTCCTGATTGTACCGTAAAAATTAAGAGCCTCGGCTCACATCATTAACCCCAAACACTTCAAAATCATGGCAAAGAAAACTAAAAAATCCGCAGAAAAGAAAGTCGCTCAAACCACAGCTCCCGCCGTCGAGACTGTTCCGGCAACAACTCCCAAGCTCATCGTGGCTCAGCGCAAGTTCAACCGCTGGTACGTCTACTTCAAGGGCGTGGCTCCCAAGGACAACGTCGGATGCGGCTGCAAGACCGCCAAGAGCGCTATCCGTTACATGCACCTGCTCAAAGCCCGCTACGGGGCGACTATCTCCCAGAACATCTACGAACGCCTCCAGTTCGAGGCTCAGCGGGAGGGTTAAAACCCTCTCGCATTTCTTCCCGAATGTCTAACCTCCAATTCTCACAACGATGTACGAATATATCTGCTTAACAAAACAAGGCAAATGGAAATTCTATGCCGACAACGATATTGACGCGATGCGCACCGCCCTTTACTACTGCTGGCGCGACGGCGAGGACTTTATAAAAGTCGAGTTCAGAAAAGGTTGCGAGAATTACACGCTCTCCATCTTCCATATCGACAACAATAATCACGAATGTTTCACCCTCTAATATCCGAAACAATGGAAATCGACTACAACAAGTTTACCGAACAGGAGCTGCAAATCATCCTCGATGCTGCGCGGAAAATCAACTTCGCCTTCGGCATTCAGTTTCCGAGCTACAAAGAGCAAGTCGCCCTTCTGATTGAAGACCTCCACTTCCGCGTCATCAATCAGATAGTCATTCAGGCGCACAACGCCCTCCGCTCGAAGTACATCGCGCGAGGCATCGACCCCGACGCACCGGACTTCCGTCCCGACCATCCGGAGACGTGACTTCTCCAAACCGTCGGTTCAGCGGTTGGCACCGATTACATATAAAGGTGAGTCATTCAAGGAGCGTGCTCCTTACACATTAGCCGAATTAATCTATCCGGCTTCCGCTACTGTATTGCAAAAAAGTAATGAAATTCCGGCTGCCATCGAATTGAATGCAGGCAAAGGGAAAGTGACAGTTCTCGCTTCTCCGTATGGCGTTACAGAGCAACCGCAATGTGAATTGCCTGTAAAGGTGATGGAAGAAAAGCCGTTGGATAAACCTTATCCAATACTGAACCATACGAAAGCACTGATGGAAGATATTTTTACTTCTGTGCAACTGTTTGAAACCAATCCGGAGTTAAGTCTTGTGACCTGTACGAGAGGAAACGGCGAATATACGGTTCTGATCTCCAATGAGTCTTGGGAACCGAAAGAGTTTTCGATCGGAACAAAGGCGGGAAAAATAGTTTATATCAAAGAATTACCGACCGATTGCTCGGAGATGCAGGCAGTAGGCTATGCACCTAAGGTGATGCTGAACACATCGTTTGGTAAAAACACAGCCCATACGATAGCTGGTGGAAATGTCCGTATTTTCCGCGTCTGCCTGGATAATAAGGCAGACGTGACAGTTATGCCGGAAAGTACTCCAGTAGCGAATACGATCGGACGGGCGCTTGTACTGCGTAATATCCAGGATGTAAAGGAAGAAATCCTTTCACGCCCGACATTCTTCGAACATTATGACCGTGTCGTGATCGACTGGCGTTATCTGCATAACCGGGAAAAAGAGACTTTGAAACAGGAGGCCGGCTGGCTGGGACGGCAGAAACTGAAAATGACGGTCGACCTGACTTCGGGGCTGAACCTGTATCCGGATTTGAGAATTGTAAATAATGATCCTCCTTTCTATCAGAAGAGTATGGAGGCGATGAAAGGAGTTATCGATAAGATGGAAATACTAGGTGCTGACGAATTGTTGATTTCTACCCAGCGGACCATCGAAAATAATTATACGATGGAACAGTTTTATGCTTCGCTGAAAGAATCCTTCCAGGTATTATCTGATTATGCGGCAAAGAAAAATATCCGTTTGTTGCTGAGACAGTCTGTCGGCCGTACGCCTGATACGATAGAGGGGCTTCAGAAACTGGTCGGGGAGGTGAACCGCCCGAACTTTACATTAGCTCCGGCCCTGTCGTTGCTGTTGAATAACGAGGTCAGTCTGGATGCCGATTTGAATCGTCTGAAGCAGATGGAGATCAAAGAAATCCTCATTTCTGCACCGGAAAAGGATATTCATGATCAATTGTGGAATACCAATGCTCCGATATATAAATCCGATAAAGCAACACTTATCCGTAAAATACTGGCTGCATTCCCGCAGGTGGATTATATCATGGATGGTCTGTATGCTTCGCAGGATGAAGAGTATCTGGATGGGAAAGCGATGGACGAATTTGTTATTAAATAAACATCTATGTGGAAGAAGTTATTGATTACAGGATGTGTGACCTTCAGTTTGTTGAGTGGAGGTACATTATCCGCACAACCCAGTTGTGAGATAAAGGAGGAAGTTACCTCTGAACAGCTTGACAGGACCCAAAAGGAACTGGTTGCTATGATGAAAGAGTTAAAGAACGACTCTTATTTTCAGACCGAACTGGACAAGGCTGCTGTTCAGTCGAGTCTATCCAAACGGATGGCAGCATATAAAGATCTGACAGTCCGCTTACTGTCTGTTTTGGAGATACAGGCTGAACTGGAATGGATGAAGCCGGAAGCTATTCAGGAGGCTTTAGGTATCATGAAAAAAAGTTCTGGATTTGATGCAGTATTGGCGGATAAACGTTTCGGTGAATTGAAGTCGTTGCTGGCTGGTGGTTTTGATGGTATTTATACCGGAGATGCTCAGGCTATCGACAAGGCAAATAAAACATTGACTTTAAAACGAAAGTTGATGCTGATGAGTCCGGATGTGAATGTCGACAAAATGTTGACGGTTAAGTTCGATCTGGGCGAAAGAGCTAATTTCGTTGGAGCGGGCAGTCTGGGGATTCAGCCGAACAACTGGTCGAACCTAAGTTCTGCCAGCCGTAAGAACTTTAAGGCTCAACTGGTTGAATTGTCGGGCTTGCAAAGTGGCGAATTGAGCGAGAAAGTACTTTATAAACCGGCTGTGGACGGTTCTTCCGTTACCGACTTGGTATTGAACTGGGACGGAAAACGTTTGATGTTTACCGCTTTGGATACGACAAGGAGATGGCAGGTACATGAATTGGATATCAACAACGGAGAGGCTAAGCAGGTTACCAATATCCCGGAACCGGATCTGGAGTTCTTCGATGGAACCTATCTGCCTGACGGACGTATGCTGGCGATCTCCAATATCGGTTATCAAGGCGTACCTTGTGTAAACGGTAGTGATGCGGTTGGTAATATGGTTCTGTATGACCCCAGTAACGGTTACCTGCGCCGTCTGACTTTCGATCAGGATGCGAATTGGCATCCGGTAGTGATGGCAAACGGAAAAGTAATGTATGTCCGTTGGGAGTATACCGACCTGACACATTATTTCTCTCGTATCGTGATGCACATGAATCCGGACGGAACCGAACAGAAGTCGCTGTATGGTAGCGGTTCCATGTTTCCGAACAGTATTTTCGATGTGCAGCCGTTACCGAAGCATACCAACCGTTTCGTCGGAGTTATCTCCGGTCATCATGGAGTGGCCCGTTCCGGTCGTCTGATGATTTTTGATCCGGCAAAGAGCCGTAAGGAAGAAAAAGGAATGATTCAGGAATTGCCTTTCCGTGGTCGTCCGATCATTCCGGAAGTAAAAGATGAACTGGTGAACGGCGTATGGCCGCAGTTTATTAAACCGTATCCGCTGACGGACGAAACTTTCTTGGTAACAGCCAAACTGTCTCCGTACAGTCGTTGGGGAATTTACCTGGTGGATATTTATGATAACCTAACATTGGTTGCTAATGCCGACGATGCCGGTATGATCTATTCTGTTCCGGTGAAAAGTACTCCTATACCTCCGGCAATCCCAGATCGTATCAAACCGAATGAAAAGGAAGCGACTGTCTTTATCCAGGATGTCTATGAAGGCGAAGGCTTAAGAGGCGTTCCGCGTGGAGAGATCAAGTCGTTCCGTGTGTATGCATACGAGTATGCGTATCGCCGGACATTATCCGATCATTATAACCACGGTATCCAGGCAGGATGGGATATCAAGCGTTTGCTGGGTACAGTTCCTGTGGAGAAAGACGGCTCTGCTATCTTTAAGATTCCAGCCAATACACCTGTTTCTTTGCAACCGTTGGATAAAAACGGACGTGCCGTACAATGGATGCGTAGCTGGCTGACCGGTATGCCGGGCGAAGTCGTTTCGTGTGTCGGTTGCCATGAAGACCAGAATACCATTCCTGTTCCGAAACGCGTGCAGGCTTCTACCCGTCAACCTCATGAATTGAAAATAGCGGAAGGCGGCGTTCGCCCTTATACTTTCGCTTATGAGATTCAACCCATTCTTGATCGTGCTTGTGTGGCTTGCCACGATGGAAGCAAACCGGAACGTCCGAACTTCAAGGATACGACATCCGTAGGTATTACCGACTGGAGCGGTACACGTTATTTCCAGAAGAGTTATCTGGCTTTCCATCCGTATGTGAACCGCCAAGGGCCGGAAGCGGATATGTATGTCATGAGCCCGTATGAGTACCATGCTTCTACCAGTGAGATTGTTCGTATGTTGGAACGTGGACATCATAATGTGAAGCTGACCGACAACGAATGGGAGCATCTGGTTATGTGGATTGATATGAATGCACCGGGCCGTGGTACATTCGATGCAGATCTGTTGAATGGTTACGACCAATATACACGTCGTAAGGAGCTGGCTGATAAATATGGCAATGCCGGTGTGGATTGGCGTAAAGAGTTGGCCGATTATGCTTCTTATCTGAAAGGTAAAGGAGAAATCTGTCCGGCAATGCCGGAAAAGGTGACTTCGGCAAAACATAAAGCGGTAAAGATGAAAAGATGGCCGTTGACGGCTGAAGATATTCAGAATCTGTTATCAAAGGAAACAGGACTTCGGAAAGATGTGGAAGTGGCTGATGGTGTAAAGATCACTTTCGTACGTGTACCGGCAGGCAAGTTTGTAATGGGAACGAATGATGCTTATCCGGATCAAGCCCCTGCATTCAAGGCCGAAGTAAAAAAGGGTTTCTGGATGTCGGAAAAAGAGTTGACCAACGAACAGTATAATGCGTTGGTTCCGGAGCATGACAGTCGTATCTATGCACAGTTCTGGAAGGATCATACAACTCCCGGTTATCCGGCCAATAAACCGAACCAGCCGGTTATCCGTGTCAGCTATGAAGAAGCTATGAAGTATTGCGATATACTTTCGGAAAAGACCGGATTGAAGGTGACGCTTCCGACAGAAGTGCAGTGGGAGTGGGCCTGTCGTGGTGGTAGCGACCAGCCGTTTTGGTATGGTGCGATGGATGCCAACTTTGGCTCGTATGAAAACCTAGCGGATGTCCAGTTGGAAAAAATGGCGGTAACAGGTATCGATCCGCAGCCGATGGCAAAGGATAATCCCTGGTTCCCGTATTACAATTATCTGCCGAAAGTTGAGACGGTCAATGACGGTATGATGATACCGTCCGATGAATATAACTACAGGCCGAACCCGTTCGGGCTGATCAACATGCATGGTAACCTGCAGGAATGGACTCGTTCACTGTATGCTCCTTATCCTTACAGTGAAAAAGCCCAGGCGACAGCTGATACCCGTCAGGTCGTGGCCCGTGGCGGTTCATGGATAGACCGTCCGAAAGATGCTACAGCAACTGCCCGCCGTGTTTATCTGCCCTGGCAGCGTGTCAATAATGTGGGGCTTCGCCTGATCATTGAGGATTGACTTGGGTGAAATATGTATCATAAAATATGTAATTGGAAACTCTAAAAGAATGAAGTGTTTGATTAAACATATTGTCTTATTGTCAATTATTGGATTTCTATTAGCTTGTACTCAACAATTTCGCTCTGATTCTTGAAATCGGATACTTTTAAGCGGGAATTGTGGGGTACAGTTGGATACAGCAGCAACAGGGATTATTTCTGGTTGGTTGTCCCGATTCTTTATTCCTGCCATGTACTACCGGTTATGAAAGAAAGGGTATTTATAATACAGATACGGTGCAGACTACAGCTCTTTCTAAAGAGTATGTGTTTGAAGAAATAGCACTGTACACAAGACTGTATGTATACCGGAGGAGTGGAGAGGTACATGTATCCGTTTGATAATGGAACGGACTAAGCCAACGACCGTTTGGATTGATGGGAAAGAGGTTGGAACTAATAGTAATATTTCTACAGCCCAACAATATGAGTTGTCTTCTTATTTATCTCCCGGATCTCATGATATTGCTATTATAGTGGATAATGGGAAATAGGCTGTTCCGGAAAAAGTGTATGGATCTTCTCATGCCTATTCCAGTTCCACACAGACAAACTGGAATGGGATTATTGGTGACTTTTTTCATAAAATACATTCTTTTTCAAGCCGATATCTCATAACAAGTCAATCTTGCAGGATATCGGCTTTTTATATTCGGTCACGGAACAAATCTACGATCAAACGGATTTCCTATGTTCTTTTCGGCATTCAGTCGGAAACTGTACTTTTGTCTACCGGATCTTTTTGGGGCTTTCTACCCGTCCTTATCCCTGTTGTTTTCTCCATACACATGAGATTTTTGGTTTGTACTTTTTTCTTCTAGAATCCGCGACTTTGGAGCGGATTCTCCCGCCCTTTTGTCGGACAAGGACACAACTTGCTCTGTTCGCTTGAACAGAGAATCCTCCTATGGTCGGATTGCTGCGCGACGCTTGCGGCATACCGTGGTCCGTGAAGTCCTTCTTCCTCCATTGCGTGATTCTGACTTTGCAAAAATAGAAGAACGCAACAAGCTGTAAAACAGGGATAAGTATGACATTTGATGACATCTGACGACATCTGATGTCAGAGCGAGGCAATATTGGCGGAAATCTTGGAAATAGCCGTTACTTTTGGACTGTGACAGGGAAACAATCTTCCGATGTGCTGATAAAATATACCCGTGTTACCGGCAGATCATCCTCTGTCCACGTCATGTTTTTAAAATATTATGTTATTGTGTCAAGAGAAAAAAACGGAATGATAACCATGAAAAGAGAAAATACAATGATACGGCCATTTGGTGACAAGATGCCGGGAGGGTACAGGCATGACAGCCTGTACCGATATGACAATCTTCCGTTTTTCAAGTATGACGGTAATATTGTGCCATCATCCGGTAGGGAGACAAGCCCCTCATATCTTATGAGGAGGTTATTCTGTAGTGATAACAAGGCCGGAATATGCCATCCGTACCGTGCCATGTCCCATGAACCCGACAAGCCGTTGAAAAGAAGAAATAGCGAGAACATTAAAACGATTATTAACCCACAATTCGAAAGCTTATGAGCAAACGATGCACATTCATCGCCTTGAGCAACCAGAAGGGCGGTGTGGGCAAGTCCACCATGACGGTGCTGCTTGCCAGTTATTTCCACTACGTGAAGGGAAAGAATGTCGCGGTTATAGATTGCGACTATCCCCAGTTCAGCATCCAGGCGCTACGTTCCCGTGACATGAAAAACGTCGAGAGAAGCGAGTTCCTCCAACAGTTGTTGTGCAGGCAGTATGAACGGACGGGGAAGAAAGCCTATCCGGTCCTTACCTCCGGGCCCGGCAAAGTGCTGGAAACGGCAGACCGGTTATCGGGGAACAGTGATATCCTTTTCTTTGATTTGCCCGGAACGGTGAATACTCCGGGAATCCTTGAGGCCATCATCAACATGGACTATGTGTTTACGCCGGTCGTGCAGGACCGGATGGTCATGCAGAGCAGCCTGTCTTTCGTGGCGACGCTCCGGGATTTCATCCGGCAATATCCTGAAGCACCGTTAAAAGAGATCCTACTATTCTGGAACAAGATTGACGGACGTGTCTCCAGGGAGGTTTACCGTCACTATAACGAGATTTTTGAGAAGATCGGTCTGAAGACGCTCTCGACGGTCATGCCGGACATGGAACGTTATAACAAAGAGACCTCCTCCGGCGGGCAGACATTTTTCAGAAGCACCTACTTTCCACCTTCGGAAAAGTTGTTGAAAGGGAGCAATATGGATGTGCTGGCCGGGTGCAATCTTGACGTGACGTTCTGCCGGTTCATCAAATGTAGAAGCGATAACTTCGGCATTGACACTGCGGGCCATGTCAGTTACTTCTTCAGGACGTTCGTCAATGAGCAGCATAATCATGTAGACCTCGGGGTGATTGGCAGCGATGGCATTGGCAATATCTTTCATCAAGATGGTCTTACCGGTTTTAGGTTGAGCCACAATCAGTGCACGTTGTCCTTTGCCGATGGGGGCGAACATATCTACCACACGGGCAGAAAGGTTATCACTGTAACCACCTTTGCAAAGTTTGAACTTTTCGTCGGGGAATAGCGGAGTGAGGTGGTCGAATGGAACGCGATCGCGCACTAGTCCGGGGTCTAGACCATTGATTTTTTCTACTTTCACCAGCGGGAAGTATTTTTCTCCTTCTTTAGGTGGACGGATAGAGCCTTCGACTACATCGCCTGTCTTCAGACCAAATAGTTTGATTTGTGACTGTGACACATAAATATCATCTGGCGAAGAAAGGTAGTTGTAATCTGATGAACGAAGGAAACCATAACCGTCAGGCATGATTTCTAAAACACCGGTTCCTGTCAGAATACCTTCAAATTCGTAAGGCTTTTCTACCGGCTTACGCTCGGGAGCCGATTGTTGGGGTTGCTGTGGAGATTCCAGACCTTCTGCGTTGTTATTGTTGGTCGGACGCTGGTTGTTATAATTATTATTGTTGCGTTGATTGGGGTTGTTGTATCTCGGGTTTTGTTCGCGTGGTTGGCGAGGCTGGAATTTAGAAGCTGGAGTGACAGTGGGAACAGGTGCCTCATTTTTGGTTGCTTCAAACTTTCCAAGTAATTCAGTAGGAAGTTCAATCTTTTCCGAAGGGAGATCTTCAATTGGAATGAAGTCGTCTGTATCGCTATCGAAATCCAATTCGGGAAGAATTACCTCTTTTTCTTTCGGAGTATTGGTTGCCGAAACTTTTTGAGGAGTAGTGTTATTGGTTTCTTCTGCTGTTGTAGCAGGTTGTTCTTCTGTCTTGGCAGCAGTTTTATTCTTCGTACCCGGCTTGCGGCCTCTTTTCTTCGGCTCAGACTTTTCAACTGCTTCTGTTACTGTTTTTTCTTGGATGGGTTGAGCTGTCTCAACTGTGGAAACTGCTTCTTTTTCAGCCTCTTCTGCGATGTGTGCAGCCGTTGTTGGAGTAGCTGCTTCTAGCTTTTGTGCTTTATCTTTGGTGGCAGTATATACCTTGTCACCTTCTTTTTTAACACTGATACGTGATCTCTTTTTAGGCTGGTTTTCTTTGCGGTCTTCATTTACTTTGGCCGCTGCTACTTTTTTGGTTGCTCCGACTATTGCTTGCTCGTCCAGAATCTTATAAACGAGTTCTTCTTTTTTCAGAGACTCTGTTTTAGTGATACCCAACTCTTTGGCGATTGATTGTAATTCTGACAAGTCTTTGTCGTTTAATTGAATGATGTTATACATATAGTATATGTTATTAGTAAAATATTTTTTTATTGTGTAATCAAAGAACGCAATCGGCACATGAAATGTCTTGAGATCGCAGTTCATAATTTATGATTACGGGATTTAATATGTTATAGATATTATATCGGAACGTAAACGAAACTTGCCAGATTGGCAAATTCTGCGTTTACTGATGCAAATGTAGCTGTTTTTTTTGAAAAACTCTTCAAATAGGAGAAAAAAATACCATATTTTTAAAATTAATAAAAAAAGACGCTTCAAAATATCGGCCTATGTTTCTCTCGGTACTTCGGCAGCTTGCAAAGCCACGGCGGCGAATTCATCACACGCGAAACGATCGAACTTCGAAGTGTCCGGGAACGGCTCTTCGAACAGCCCAATGCGCATTTTCAACCGCAAAATCCGACGAACGGCATCATCGATGCGTCTTTCGGAAACCAGCCCTTCCTCGACCAGTTCACGGAGATAGACGCAGAAATCCCGGTCCAAAGGGACCATGGCCATGTCGATCCCGGCATTTATAGCGATCCGAACCGCATCCTTGCGGCTCTCGGCGATATGATCCCGCTCATATAGATTGTAAATATCATTCCAATCCGTAACGATCACCCCGTCCCAGTTCAGTTCTTC
>OHBJ01001138.1_pt1 | contig 18121 bp, 9 predicted proteins | sample 1577241 | NCBI WGS metagenome assembly OHBJ01 (sample SAMEA3541594, study PRJEB24748) | human gut metagenome | biome: human gut; feature: human-associated habitat; material: faeces | place: China | collected 2012 | reverse complement strand
CTTTGACATTTTGTTACAACAGAAAGTAAGGCAGGTAGGCCTGTCTGAAACCCGGCATGCATTGTTGAGTTTTACCACACGCTTTTGCGAAAGAAGCGTTATTCAGCATGCTGTTTGCCTATTCATTAAAGCAGACTCCAGCTTACGGTTAAACCTGCCATGACGATGCTTACCATACTCATCAACTTTATCAGAATATTCAAACTCGGTCCGGCGGTATCCTTAAATGGATCGCCAACGGTATCGCCCACTACGGTAGCTTTGTGAACTTCTGAGCCCTTGCCACCGAAGTTACCCTCTTCAACGTATTTTTTGGCATTATCCCATGCGCCGCCGGCATTGGCCATGAACACTGCAAGTACAAAGCCCGTGCTCAGTCCGCCAATAAGCAAACCCAATACACCGCCTACACCGAAAATCAAACCTGTCACCACTGGCACTAATATAGCCAGCAACGATGGCAACACCATTTCGTGCTGAGCAGCGCGTGTTGAAATCATCACGCAGCGTTCGTAGTCGGGAGCTGTTTCGCCGGTAAGTATGCCTTTAATTTCGCGGAACTGTCTGCGCACTTCCACCACCATTTTCTGGGCTGCACGGCCAACGGCATTCATCGTCAAACCACAAAATACAAATGCCATCATTGAGCCGATAAACATGCCCACAAGCACCTTGGGGTTCATCAGCGTTACATTATAATAGGTCATAAAGTCGGCAAACGAGGCTTCGGTGACACGCACTGTCTGATCGCCCACTTGAATGGCCGAAGTACCGATACGTTCCAACCCGATGCGCACTTCTTCGACATACGATGCCAACAAAGCTAAACCGGTCAGTGCTGCCGAACCTATGGCAAAGCCCTTACCTGTGGCGGCGGTGGTATTGCCCAATGAATCGAGGGCATCCGTACGCTTACGCACCTCCTCACCCAAGTTGCTCATTTCTGCATTGCCACCGGCATTGTCGGCAATGGGGCCGTAAGCATCAGTGGCCAGCGTAATACCAAGTGTCGAAAGCATGCCCACCGAAGCCATGCCTATACCATAAAGTCCCATCGAAATATTCGAGAAATCGCCACCACTGGCAATCAAGTATGAACCTATAATACCCACAACCACTGCAATTACCGGAACGGCTGTTGAGAGCATACCCAATCCTAATCCCGAAATAATCACGGTGGCCGGTCCTGACTGTCCGCTTTCCGACACTTTTTTAGTGGGTCGATACGACTGAGAAGTGTAATACTCTGTGGCCTGCCCGATTATTACACCCACAATCAGACCCAATGTAACCGTACAGCCCATTTGCCACCAGCAATCTAATCCCAAAAGCCACAAGATGCCAAAAGCTGCTGCTACAATTAGCACACTGCTCAAATTGGTACCTACAGAGAGTGCCCGAAGCAAATCCTTTATTTTGGCATTTTCATTGGTTTTCACCGCAAAAATACCGATGACTGACAATAAAATGCCCACTGCTGCCACAAGCATGGGGGCTATCACGGCTTTCAGCTGCATGGCGACGTCGCCCGAAATCATATAGGCTGCAGCACCCAACGATGCTGTAGCTAAAATAGAACCGCAGTACGACTCGTATAAATCTGCGCCCATTCCTGCCACATCGCCCACGTTGTCGCCCACATTATCTGCAATGGTTGCGGGGTTGCGGGGGTCGTCTTCCGGTATATTGGCTTCGACTTTTCCCACCAGGTCGGCACCTACATCGGCGGCTTTGGTGTATATGCCACCTCCCACTCTGGCAAAGAGTGCCTGGGTCGAAGCTCCCATACCAAAGGTGAGCATGGTGGTGGTGATGATGCAGAGTTTGGTTGTCGGCACATCACTGGTGGGTATTACTGCATTGAGCAGCAAATACCAGAAGGATATATCGAACAATCCCAGCCCCACAACAACCAAACCCATGACGGCTCCGCTTCTGAAAGCAATGCGCAAACCGCCATTCAGCGATTTCCGGGCAGCATTGGCGGTACGGGCTGAGGCGGCTGTGGCGGTTTTCATGCCTAAGAAACCTGCCAAACCTGAAAAGAAGCCACCCGTTAAAAAAGCTATGGGCACCCATGTGTTCTGCACATGAAATCCGTAGGCCATAATACTGAACAGCACCACCAATACGGCAAAAACCAATGCAACGACCTTATATTGTTGCCGTAGATAAGACATTGCTCCTTTGCGTACGGCATCTGCAATATACACCATCCGAGGAGTTCCTTCTGAGGTTTTCTTTAACTGTGCGTAGAAATACCACGCAAACAGCAGTGCCAAGACTGAGGCAAACGGCACTAACCAAAATAGTACATTTGCATTTTCCATAGTATCAATATTTTAATTACACTAAAAATGAATTTCAAGGTGAATGCAAAAACGATGCTTTCATGTGCAACATCTACTCGATGACAAATGTAGAACTTATATTTCACTCTTGCCACTTTTATAGAAAAAAACGCCTGTAATTTGTACTTTTTGAACAAATTACAAGCGTTTACTATCAATTAGCGTCATCAGTCAAAAAATGCAATATGGCCTTCATCGCTGTATGACGCACTGCCATATCCTTAATACATTCAAAAGGGAAACCCATGGAAATCACGCGGTAGTTACGGCCTTTGTAAGCTACCCCGGCTCCTTGTCCTCCATTATATGCAAATGCGCTGAATGCTTGCTTCGAAGCCGGAAGCAGGGCATCGGGCGATGAGGCTCCGTAATGTTCCGGAGTGGACTGACGGTAAATATCAAAGCGCATGTTCAGTCCTGTTACCTGCGCACTCGGGTCGGCTTTGGCTGTACCATCGTATTTAAACTTCAACACTTCCTCGATGAATTGGCGTTCAGCTTGGTCGTGCGCGTTGTCTGAGCCAATAAAACTGCCACTCACCAGCAATGCACCGCCATTATCCAAATAACGGGATATTTTTTCGCGAATCTGCGGTGAAAACGTAGGATAGGACCTGAAATTATAGGGACGGCGAACCTGCAAACCGGCTATGTAGTCAATCACATCATAATTATTGGTTGAAAATCCCGGTGCAGCAAAGGCATCACTGCCCACCGACGAATAGGAATATTCGCCTCCGGATGCTGCAATGGAAAGTCCATGAGCGCAAGGATAATTGAATGTATTTCCTGCTATGTTTTTACCAATCAGTTCCTGACCTGAATAACCGAGCGACACTTCTCCTTCAAGTCCGGCAGCCGATGGAATAAAATTGCGCTGTCTGCCTGAAAATGCGGTTGTCGACATATAAGGCACACCCATATCCTTTTGCAAATCAAAACCCAATGAGTCGGGAGTTTCGACCCATGCCGGACCGCTCAAACGGTTAAATCCGTTGACTATCAGCACATGTTTCTTTGCGGTTGGCGAATAGTAGGCCGACAAAGTTTCCGAGGGAAAGCTCTCGCCACCGGCATTCACAGCGGTTACCTTGAAGGCATATACTTTGTTCGGACTAATGGTTACATCACAGGCTGTGGCATTGCCCACCGAGGTGCCATTGTCGAAATCGTCATTGCCCGTTTTTGTATAAACAATGTACTCCATCGGTTCGGCGGTGGGTTCCAAAGCATCGGTGCGGGGCTTCCAGCTTAGGCGCACCTTTTTTCCGTCGGCCGAAAGTTGAGCGGCAAAATGGTGTACCGGCAATGGCTGCACGGTGTAGGTTTTGATGCCGTGTTCAAAATTCACGAACTGCAAAATGGTTTTATACACCGAACGGGCCAGAGTGAACTTAAACACCGGGTCGTGCCCATACTTCATGTCTGTGAAATTCTGGTGCGAAAACATTTCGAGTATAGCTGAGGGTACAGCTGGCATACGTGTTTCGGCATAATTTCTGTCCCAGTTTTCGCGACGTACCCATTGGGTTTGGAAAACAGCCGATAAATCGGCCGTGAGATTGTTAATCAACTGCGAGGAAAAGTCGAGCGATGCGCGCCGCGACAATCCTGAGCCATAAAAAGCATTGCCTTCGGCATCTTGGGTTGTACAGATGCTCAACGAGCCGAAAATGCTGTGATCTGAATGGAAACCGGCATCGCTATGCAGCGCCAATGCCAATTCAAAGGGTACGCGCATTCCGGGCTTATTCGGTACATACACACTGCCACCGGCCAAGTAATTCAGCATGTTGCTGCGCACGCGCAAATCGTCGGCATAATCGTTCATTCCGACGGAGGTGTTGAACAGGGTGTCGGGAAGGCCTGCCCATTGGGCATAGTAGCGGGCTGCCTCAAGGTAACGCGGAACACCCGATGTACCCGACTGTTCGCGCACGGTCTGTGCCATACCTCCACCAAAGCGTACACCGTCGGCTGTTACTACACCGCGATAGTTGCTATGATTAGTCAGCACCACACGTCCTTGGGTTGAACTGCCGGCTTCAAATTCGAATGTACCCAAATACAGCCAAGTACTTCCCCCCATTTGCTGATTAATGGTGAATGAGGTGCGCCCCCCTTTGTGAAACACGGTGTAATGTGCATCGGGCACACTGTTTGGACGCGAAGCATAACTGACATACACGGCATAACGTCCTGATTGCGGAATGTTAGGGGTCCAGGTGGCAGTGGCAAGCCGTGAGCGGCGAGAAGTGGTTTGCACCATGCGGTACGTTCCGCTACGAAAAGGCATCACCGAATCGGCCAACAAGTGGGTTGGGGGCAAGAAACCGACAGAATCGGCTGACGCCGTCCACGTTGCTCCGGATTGCGACACTTCGACATACTGTCCCATACGCTGTGGCATGTCGTTGTCGACCACTGCTTCGTTTGTCTGATAATCGCGCTCGCGCGGACTGCAAACTATGGCTCCGGCATTTTCGAGCATCGGCATCAGAAATGGATACACAATGGATTGAGTAAGCAGGTCTTCAGTGGTTGCAAAAAGGTAAGGCCGCTGCCATTTCCACACATCGCCTGCAAAGTAACGACCATGACTGGCCCATATAAATAGATGTCGGTGTTGAAGTCCGTTGGTGATGCGATAAGGCTTCGACATATTTTGTACCCAGGGTGTACCATTGTAGCGTATATCGCCCCAAAGTCGCGAAGCATCTCCGATGTCGGTGCGTAAGATATTGGGCACAAGTTCTTCAATGGATATGCCTTTTTTATTGACCACAGTAATGCGATAGGCATTATAGGGTGCGGGCAACACGCGCTGTAACTCCGCATAAATTTGCTTTACTTTTTCGGGAGTAAATGATTGTGAGCAAAAGGCTTCGTTGGCATAGATGCGTATTTCGTGTAATGAAATTTCGGTTCTTAAAGAATCGATATCTATGGCTGAAGCCGGCGCGTAACCTTTCGTTTCATATTGCCTAAAGTATTTTCGGACTGAAGCATCTGGCTCTACGGTTTGTGCCCCACCTTGCAGTCCGAAAACTGCAAAGAGCAGGCACGTCATTATTTTTTTCACCATTGTGCTATTCTTTTTTGATTTTAGGCAAAGTTACTACAATATTTGAACGCTGCATGCCCTGATGCGTATTTTTAAATTAAAACACAGGGTACGCCTTAAACATCTGTTTCAGTACAATTTTTTATCGCTTTTCAGCAAATTGTTTTGTATATTCAAAAAAAACGACTTTATTTGCATATCAAATAGAAGTAAAATACTCAACGATTTTAAACATGATTGTAGTAAACCTTGACGTCATGATGGCTCGCCGAAAAATGTCATTGGGTGAACTGTCTGATAAAGTTGGCATTACGCCGGCCAATCTCTCAATATTGAAAACCGGCAAGGCAAAAGCCATCCGTTTTTCAACTTTGGAAGCAATCTGTCGGATATTGGATTGCCAACCGGGAGATATTTTGGAATATCGAGAAGTGGAAGAAACAAACAATTAAAAGGGATACGACATGAAAAGAATTGCAACTTTGATGATGCTATTTTGCATCGTGGTTCTGAGCGCCAAGGCTCAGTTGCTATGGAAAGTTTCCGGTAAAGATTTGCCCAAGGCTTCATACATTTTAGGCACTCATCATTTGGCTCCTCTGTCTATATTAGATAGTATCGCAGGGTTTAAGCAAGCCATGAACAATGTGGAGCAGGTGTGTGGCGAAATTATAATGGCCGAAATGCAAGCACCTGCTACTATCCAGAAAATTCAGCAAACTGTGATGATGCCGGGTGATACCACCCTGCGCACGCTTTACACAGTTGCACAATACGATACTCTGTCCGTTAAAATAAAAAGACTGATTGGGGTGGACTTAATAGATTTGATGAATATGGTGAAACCATCCTTTATCACTACCCAACTGAGTGTGGTGATTGCGACAAAAGCCATCCCCGGATTCAATCCCAAACAGCAGCTGGACAGTTGGTTCCAGACCGAAGCACAAAAACAAGGAAAGAAGGTTACGGCCTTAGAAACTATTGACTTCCAGATAAACATGCTGTTTGATTCACAAAGTCTGCAACGTCAAGCAGAACAGTTGCTTGCTACCGTTAATCATTTGGAGGATATGGAGCAGCAGGCCCGTAAAATGACTGAAGCTTACATGGCCCAGGATTTGAAAAAACTGGAGGCTGCGATGAACAAGAAATTTGGTACAGCTGTGGATGCTTTACCGGAAGAAGAGGATGCTTTGATTTACAACCGCAACAGAAAATGGGCCGAAAGCATGCCAAACATCATGAATAGCCAACCTACACTTTTCGCCGTAGGTTGCGGTCATTTGATGGGTAAAAGAGGTATCTTGAATCTTCTCAAACGACAAGGCTATTCAGTGACTCCTGTGAAATAACGATTGGAGGCTGGTGTGACATAAATATACCTTGAATCCCTACTTTATATAAACTGAGGGCTGATTTCAACAAATGGAATCAGCCCTTTTTCTATATAAAAACGCTAACGATTTACACCTTCGAAGACATAAGGCATAAATCATTAGCGTCGACAATCGTAAAAAGTAACGGTTTACAAAGATATTGCTCGCAAACCTACTAAATAACAGTGGTACTACGCATCATTTCGCGCGTACTGCGTAAAGGCTTTTCCTTTACCTTAAATGTAAAAGGTTCAGATGCTGCTTCTACTTTGTGCATCCGATACTCAGGCCGAGCTCCCATCATTTGATCAAAGATGTCGGGCATGCTGATGATTTCCTGAACATCGGCCTTAAATTTGAGCGAAGGCAGACTATAACTTCCCGAAGAGCCAGGAGCCACTACGTACTGTTCCCAAACCAGGGTATAAAACAAGCGGTTACCTTCGCGCACCCGTCCGGCCGTTTCGTCACGACGGATATGAAGAGGGCGCACTGAGCATTTATCACCCTTTACCTTAAACTTGCCGGAACATTCGGCTTGGGCTATGGGATGTACGGAGTAAAGCACTACAGAAACGAGCATGCTGTCGCCAGCAAACAGTGTTTCACGATCGGGCAAAACACGCACGAAAAAGTCAGCTTGACGTTCAGCATGTATCTGCACACAGCAGAGCAGTAAAAAACACAGCGATAACAAACGATTCATGAGCAACTTCTAGGATAAGATGGTTTTGTCGTCCTCGCTGGGTAATTCCAAATCGTTAAGCCATGCGGCAAAACTTGCATCCGAAGGCATACGCCAGTCACCACGGGGGCTCAAAGAGCAAGTGCCTACTTTGGGGCCGTCGGGCAGACACGAACGCTTGAACTGCTGCGTAAAGAAACGGCGGAAGAAGGTTTGCAACCACTTACGTATTACATCTTCAGGATAGAAGGTTCCATTACCGTTACCATCAAAAGCACGCTGAGCCAAATACATGATTTTTTGCGGACGGAAACCATAACGAAGCGTATAATAAAGGAAAAAGTCGTGCAATTCGTAGGGACCAACCAAATCCTCGGTTACTTGCTTGATTTCACCGTTATCGTCGGCGGGAATCAATTCGGGGCTAATCGGGGTGTCGATAATATCAAGCAGAGTAACCCGGCTGGCCTCATCGGCCATGTTCTCGGCTGCCCAACGCACCAAGTGCTTCACCATTGTTTTAGGAATAGAGGCATTCACACCATACATGCTCATGTGGTCGCCATTGTAAGTAGCCCACCCTAAGGCCAGTTCGCTCAAGTCGCCTGTACCCACCACGAAACCGCCCATTTGGCCGGCCACGTCCATCAATATTTGTGTACGCTCACGGGCTTGTGAGTTTTCGTAAGTAAGGTCGTGCACTTGAATGTCGTGTCCCAAATCCTTGAAATGCTGCTTCACGGCATCGACAATGCTGATTTCGCGAATGGTTACACCCAACTGTTTCATCAGATTGAGCGCATTGGTATAAGTTCGGTCGGTGGTACCGAATCCCGGCATGGTTACGCCAATGATACCTCGGCGGTCGCGTTGCAGACAGTCGAAAGCATGAACGGCTACCAACAGTGCCAGCGTGGAATCAAGTCCACCACTGATACCTACAACTACAGTGCGGGCATTGGTGTGTTCAATGCGTCGAGCCAGTGCCGAACTCTGCATACAGATTATTTCTTCGTAGCGTTCGTCGGCTCGGTTTCCTTTGGGTTCGAAGGGGTGAGCATCAATCGGGCGGGTTAAACTGAACGGCACATTGGTGGTAAAAGGCTCAAGTTCTATTTCGCGCATGCTGCTTATGTGCTCCACGCTGTGTGCAGCTGCAAAACTGGTATTCATGCGTCGTTCAGCACGCAAACGCTCTACGTCGATTTCGCCGTAAACAATTTGCTCCTGCATCGAGAAACGCTTGCCTTCGGCCAAGATGTGTCCGTTTTCGCTGATATAGGCACGTCCGCCAAACACGAGATCCTGCGTGCTTTCGCCATATCCGCAACTGGCATAAACGTAACCGCAGAGCAAACGAGCACTTTGATTAGCAATCAGGTTGCGCAGATAATCGGCCTTGCCAATAAGGTCGTTGCTGGCACTGAGGTTAAACACAATGTCGGCACCGGCCAAAGCCAAATGATTGCTAGGGGGAACGGGCGACCATATATCCTCGCATATTTCAATGCCAAAGGTACAATGGGTGGTGGTAAAAAGCAGATTTTTACTCAGAGGGATGGTTTGCCCGCAGAAACGCACTTCGGCATTTTCAGGAAGCAGATTGGCCGATGCAAACCAACGCTGTTCGTAAAACTCTTTATAATTAGGAATATACGTTTTGGGAACAAGTCCATAAATTTTGCCGCGCTGAATAACAGCAGCACAATTAAAAAGCATGGAACCATAAGCGATTGGCACACCCACGAGTGTCGTGATATTAAGGTTCATGCTAAACTCCATGAGTTTGAGCAACGATGCTTCGGCTTGATCAAGCAATAATTGCTGCTGAAATAAATCCTGACAGGTATAAGCCGTTATGGAAAGTTCAGGCAAACAAATAATTTCAGCACCCTGACCATCGGCCGTGGCTATCATGCTTTCAATATGCTGAATATTAAAAGTGCAATCTGCCACTCTGACTGCGGGAACACCCGCTGCTACTTTGATAAATCCGTTTTGCATGAGAACGATAGAGGTTACGAAAGTGAAATGACTTGACTGAAAGTTTCCATTCTGTTTACAAACAAAACCATCAGCTGCACACACTCCCGATTGACTTACATTGAGAATGCGATGAGGTTGTTCTTTTTCATCAGCAATCGAGTAAACGCAAAAATGGCTGTACCAGTGATGTGATGAAACTCCGAGCGAAATAAAGATTTGAGGGTTAACCTGCCTCTGTAATCCGACCCTACGCAAGCGCATATCGGCACGCCATTAACAAGCTAACTGATCTCGGTTTTCAAGTAATTATTGATGAGTATCCCAATCTAACCGGTACAGCCTTAAATGATGTTGCAAATATACAGACAACAATAATTTAAACAAAGAAAATCGTAATTTTTTTTTCACGAGAATACACTTTACACCAATTTTTGCCAAATCAATATGTAAAATCCAATTTTTATTTCTACTTTTACCGAATAATGGGCTTTTATCTGTTTGGCGCCTCACACCGGCTGAATACACCGAAAACGGACAAAGACGCTGTTTGCCCCATTTAGTTTTCTTCTTAATTTAACACCATGAAAATCTTACATTTTGAACTTCCATACCAAACGAACCAAGGCGAGCATATCGAATTATGCTATGCCATTGACCGCAACGATATAAAATATGCTTTGCTGCACGCCGACGACGGTATATGCTGGAAAACCACTATACATACCGACGACTGCGCGCAGCATATTCGTTATGCCTACCGCGTAACAGATTGTAATGGGAACGCGATAAGAAATGAACAGAATTGCTGGCGAATGTTCTACTTTAACCATCGGTCTGAAATTCTGTTTATCGACTCATGGGCAGACGATACCATCGACCCCGTATTTCTGCGCTCGGCATTCAGCCAATGTATTATGAAGCCGCGGGGAGCTGACGAATTATATTTGGAGCATCTGTCTGCACCTTGTCTGCTGCTTGTACATGCTCTGCCTCCATCGGGCAATTATAAATGGGCCGTGGTGGGCAATACGCCCGAATGGGGTAATTGGGACCCGCGCAAAGCTCGCTTGCTGCAACGAAGCGGCACGTACGAATGGTCGGTAAAACTGAACCGTACTGACTTCAAAAGTGGCATTGAATACAAATACATACTCGTCGACCCTCAGGAATCGGAGCATGTCATTTGGGAAAAAGGCAACAACCGCTCGCTGCGTTCGCACGATTTACCTACTTCAACTTCGATCATACGACAGGATGAAAAGCCCAATATCGAACAGCCCCTTTGGAAAGGAGTGGGTTGCGTAATCCCCGTGTTTTCACTTAAAAGTCAGGGCAGCTTCGGCATCGGCGACTTTGGCGACCTGCGCTTGTTTGTGCGCTGGGCTGCACAAACTGCTCTGAACGCCGTGCAACTACTGCCCATCAACGACACGACACATAGCGGCACATGGCGCGATTCTTACCCGTATAATGGTATTTCGGTATTTGCTCTGCACCCCATTTACCTCGATGCACGCGAATGGAAACATACGCAGGCTTTCAAGCGTTTTGCGCCACTGGCCAAACCCCTGAACGAACTGCCGGCCGTGGATTATGAGGCTGCATTCAAACTGAAAACGGACTTCACAAAAGCGCTATTCGAAGAAATCGGGTCGGCAGTCATAAAAACAGCCGACTTCAAGATTTTCAAAACGGACAATGAACATTGGTTAAACGATTACGCGCGTTTTTGTGCGTATCGCGACTATTTCCACACATCAAATTTCCGTGAATGGCCTCTTAAAAAGGAGGGTGAACGCGCCGTTGATGCTCCCGAACTGGATGCTGAAATAACTTATTACAAGTTTGTACAATTCTTGCTCCACCGACAGTTGCAGGCTGTTCACAACGAGGCACAGAATCTGGGTGTCATACTCAAAGGCGACATCCCCATCGGCATTTGCCCCAACAGTGTGGCAGCATGGGTCGACAGCCATTTGTTCCACTTTGACGGACAGGCTGGTGCTCCTCCCGACGACTTTGCCGTACAGGGACAGAATTGGGGATTCCCAACCTATAATTGGGAGGCTATGGCCCTTGACGGGTATGCCTGGTGGCGACGCAGATTTGAGCACATGAAAAACTACTTCGATGCTTACCGCATTGATCATGTGCTGGGCTTTTTCAGAATATGGGAAATACCTTCTGAACATATCTACGGCATTTTGGGACGTTTCCGCCCAGCCCTACCCTTTACAAAGAGCGAGGTTGCGCAATTCGGATTCAGCCTTGACCCCGAAACATACGCCACACCGCATTTCAGTGTTGCCTACATTGATGCAGACCTGAAACTGACTACGGATTTCAAGGAAAAATACCTTGAACAGACCGACAATGTATATAGGCTCAAACATCCCTATAACTATCAGCGAAAGATAAATGAACTGGTCAGCAACGAAAAGGAACGCGATTTGCTGCTGCAACTGAGTACTGAAGTATTGTTTATTGCCGACCCCGAAAAGCCGCTACATTATCATCCGCGCATTGCAGCACAGCACACGCGGGTATTTGCTGCATTGAGCGATTCGGACAAGCATGCCTTCAACAAACTGCACGACAACTTCTTCTACGAAAGACATAACCAGTTCTGGGCAGATGAAGCTTTGAAAAAAATACCGCCCATCACACAATGCCGCGACACGGCGCAACCTGCCATCCACCTGCACCCTCTGACGGACGAAGGTATGCTACCCTGCGCCGAGGATTTGGGCATGGTGCCTGCTTCGGTTAAAGGGGTGTTGGAACGTTTGCGCATTTTGTCACTCGAAATACAGCGTATGCCTAAAACGTACGGAGTGCGTTTCGACGATTTGCGTCGCAACCCATACTTCAGCGTAGCAACCATTGCCACGCACGACATGGCACCGCTACGCTTATGGTGGCTCGAAAACAGGAAACAAACGCAGGCCTTCTGGTACGATGTCTTGCATCATGGGGGCGAAGCACCTGACGAGGCTACGCCCGAGATTTGCGAAGATGTAGTAACTCGTCATATCCAGAGTCCGTCTATGCTTTGCTTGCTGTCGTTGCAGGACCTGCTCGCCATTTCGCCTTCCTTAAGAAGCCCGCATCCCGAATGCGAGCAAATCAATGTGCCGGCCAATCCCAATCAATATTGGCGTTACCGTATGCACCTCAACATTGAAGAGCTGATTCAAGCTACCGCTTTCAACGATAAGCTGATTTCGATTATCGAAAGGGAAAGAAATACGGAATTGGCCCGTACATTCAAACAATAATACTCGCGCACACCGACTCGGTTTGATTTATTCGCAAGAATGATGCAAACCGAGTCGTTTTTTATCCCATGCAGCACATGAATATGGGAAAAAGGAATGACATAACGAAACAACGAAAACCGTTGTCCCTGCACAAATTGCTTTACCGAGCAACATTTCCCTTCGCAGGAAATGTTAAACAACCGCCCTCTTTAAAAGTAAAATATTATTAAATCTTTTACTCGATTTTCCGTCTGCTTACAGCAGTTTGAGCCGCAGAGCAACCGCCTCTTCAAATTTCCTCCCCGATTGTCGGAATTAGTTCCGAGCTTGTTGAATTTAGTTCCGAGCTTGTTAGAATTTCTTCCGAGCTAGTTTCAACAATCGCGGAATTATTGATAATCAATGCTTTCAGGAAATCCACCAAATCGGATTCAAACGTGCATGTTTCGCCTTGAAGTGAACGCAGAAGAAGGTATCCAACTTTCACCTTTGTTTAGACAGTTGTTAAAACTGGCCTGCACGCAACAAGCATGGAATTTATTTTACACCAAACTGATTTTTCGTCAATGAATATCTGAAATGCTTAACTCTTCAGGCTATTCACCGACTTGGAAAGACATAAAGATAAACAGAGCTGTCTGAAACCCATGCACACCAACATGGTTTCGCCCACGCTATTTCTACATTTCCCAAAACCACGGGGAATAAAATTAAGAAAATCAACGGCTTTCGTAGAAATATTTGTATATTTTCAATACCTACTTACTTTGCAAATTCTTTCATTTGCACTAACTTTGCATTCGCTTAGAAAATTAGGGCTTTTCAGCAAACTGCACCAGACTTTCACAAAGCAAAAAATCTCATTTTTCCCCGGATAACAGGAAACTGCTTTGACGGGAAATAATGAACAATGCAAAAATTCATACCAGTTAGACAATAATATACTGAAATTATGATATTTACCGAACGCACCGGATTGAACCTCTATGAGGTAAACGAGGCTGTACTCAAAGAATGGGACAAGCAGGACTTGTTCCATAAAAGTATGAGCGAACGTGAAGGCTGTCCTTCCTTCGTATTTTTTGAAGGCCCTCCTTCAGCTAATGGACACCCGGGTATTCACCATGTGATGGCACGTACCATCAAGGACGTATTCTGCCGTTACAAAACCATGCAGGGTTTCCAGGTGAAACGTAAGGCCGGTTGGGATACCCATGGTCTGCCCGTTGAATTAGGCGTAGAAAAAGAACTCGGCATCACGAAAGAAGACATCGGTAAATCAATCTCTATTGAAGATTACAATGCCCGTTGCCGCCAGAACGTAATGATGTTTACCCAGGAATGGACAGACCTTAGCCACTTGATGGGCTATTGGGTTGACATGGAAAATCCTTACATCACTTACGAAAACTCGTATATCGAAACTTTGTGGTGGTTGCTCGGACAACTTTACAACAAGGGCTTGCTTTATAAGGGCTACACCATTCAGCCTTACTCTCCCGCAGCCGGCACCGGCCTCAGCTCGCACGAGCTCAACCAGCCGGGATGCTACCGCGACGTTAAGGACACCACGGTTACTGCCCAGTTTGCCATTCTCGACCCGAAACCCGAAATGACAAAATGGGGTAAGCCTTATTTCTTGGCTTGGACTACGACTCCGTGGACCCTGCCTTCGAACACAGCACTATGCGTCGGACCGAACATTGACTATGTGGCTGTTGAAACCTTCAACCCCTACAATGGCGAACCGATGACTGCCGTTGTTGCGCAGTCAAGACTTTCGGCTTACGTTAAACCCGAAGGCGAAAATGCAGATTTCGATGCATACAAACCGGGCGACAAGGTAATTCCCTACCGTGTTGTTGGACAGTGGAAAGGTGCCGAACTCGTAGGCATGCACTATGCACAGCTTATGCCGTGGGTGAAACCTACCGAAAAGGTTGACGAAAATGCGGCTGCGTTTGTTAAAGAATATGCGGCAGCTCATGCCGACAAGTGCTTCTCAGCTGGATTCGACAACTTTGTTGAACTTGAAGAGTTGGCCTTCCGCGTAATCCCCGGCGATTATGTTACCACGGAAGATGGTACGGGTATCGTACACATTGCTCCGACTTTCGGTGCAGACGACGCCAAGGTTGCTAAAGATGCGGGCATTCCTTCATTGTTCTTGATTAACAAGGCTGGAGAAACGCGCCCGATGGTTGACCTTACGGGTAAATACTACCTGATTGACGAGTTGGACGAAAACTTCTGCAATGTATGCTTGAATAAGGAGGCTTATGATCACCATGCTGGCGACTACGTTAAAAATGCGTATGACCCCAAATTCAACCAAAACGGCAAATACGATGACAAGGCTGCTGAAAAGGCTGAGGACCTAAACATCGTTATTTGCATGGAAATGAAGCAGGCTGGCGAGGCTTTCAAAATTGAAAAGCATGTCCATAACTACCCGCACTGCTGGCGTACTGACAAACCGGTACTCTACTACCCGCTCGATAGTTGGTTTATCCGCAGCTCTGCGCTGAAAGAACGCATGATGGAACTTAACAATTCTATCCTGTGGAAACCTTCATCAACCGGTACCGGACGTTTCGGCAAATGGCTTGAAAACCTGAACGACTGGAACTTGAGCCGTTCACGTTACTGGGGTACTCCCCTTCCCATTTGGCGAAATGCTGAAACGCGCGAAGAAATCTGCATCAGCTCTATCGAACAACTCTATCAGGAAATCGAAAAGAGCGTTGAGGCTGGAATTATGCAGTCGAACCCGCTGAAGGATAACGGTTTCGTTCCGGGTGACTACTCAACCGAAAACTATCACCGCATCGACCTTCACCGTCCGTACGTAGATAATATCGTATTGGTTTCACCGACTGGCAAACCCATGAAGCGCGAAACTGACTTGATTGACGTTTGGTTCGACTCTGGTGCTATGCCTTACGCACAGATTCACTATCCTTTCGAAAACAAAGAAGTTTTGGACAACCGCACGGTTTACCCTGCCGACTTCATTGCCGAAGGTGTTGACCAAACCCGTGGTTGGTTCTTTACGCTTCATGCCATTGCTACTATGGTATTCGACAGCGTAGCATTTAAAGCTGTAATCAGCAACGGCCTTGTACTCGACAAATTCGGAAATAAGATGTCGAAGCGTTTGGGCAATGCCATTGAACCCTTCGGTTGCATCAAGCAGTACGGCTCTGACCCCTTGCGTTGGTACATGATTACCAACTCTTCACCTTGGGACAACCTGAAGTTCGATGAGGAAGGTGTGCAGGAAGTTGCCCGTACCTTCTTCGGTAAACTTTACCAGACGTATTCTTTCTTTGCCATGTATGCCAACGTCGACAACTTCAACCCTGAAGCTGAACAGGTGGCTCTGACAGAGCGTCCCGAAATTGACCGTTGGATTCTGTCAGAACTCAACACCTTGATTAAGGAAGTAAGTGCTGCTTACGAAGAATATGAACCTACCCGCGCCGGACGTATGATTCAGTCGTTCGTTATCGACAATCTTTCAAACTGGCACGTACGCTTGAGCCGCAAGCGCTTCTGGGGTGGCGAAATGAATACGGATAAACTCAGTGCCTATCAGACACTTTATACCTGCTTGGTAGAAGTGGCCAAACTGATGGCTCCGATTGCTCCTTTCTACGCAGACCGTCTGTATGGCGATTTGACCAAGGGCGTTGCTGGTGCTGCCGAAAGCGTACACTTGGCAAAATTCCCCTGCGCAGACGAAAGTTTCATCGACAAGGATTTTGAACGCCGCATGGAACTTGCACAAAGAATCACTTCAATGGTTCTTTCATTGCGCAAGAAGGAACAGGTAATTGTTCGTCAACCGCTGCAACGCATTTCTGTACCCGTTACCGACGCACAACTTCGCGATGATCTTGAAAGCGTAAAACGCTTGATTCTTGACGAAGTTAATGTCAAGGAATTGTGCTTCGTTGATGCCAACATGCTCGAAAAGAAGGTGAAATGTAACTTCCGAGTAATGGGTAAGAAGTTCGGCAAATTGATGAAAGCTGTCAACGCTGCAGTTACTGCCATGTCGCAGAACGAAATCAACACGCTTGACCAAGAAGGACAAATCACACTGCAAGTTGAAGGCAATCCGGCAGTTATCGAACGTGCTGACGTAGAAATTATCAGCGAAGACATTCCCGGCTGGACTGTTGCCAACGAAGGCTCATTGACTGTTGCCCTTGACTTGACCATTACGCCTGAACTGCGTGCCGAAGGATTGGCTCGCGAAGTGGTAAAACGTATCCAAACCTTCCGTAAGGAAAGCGGATTCGAAATTACCGACCGCATTGCCATCACCGTTCCGGCTCAGTCGCCTCTGGCCGAAGCTGTTGAGACCTTCAAGGACTACATTGCTTCGCAGGTTTTAGCCGACAAGGTAACGCTGGCTGAAGAGATGCCCGCCAACGCTCAGGAATTCAACTTCGAAGAATTCAAGGTGTTGATGTTCATCGAAAAACAGTAATGATATTTTAAGCTTAAAGGTTTGCAAAGCCCTGTAACAAGGGCTTTGCAGACCCTTGGCTTATTTTCACGGAAACAACATTATTCATTTAAAACTAAATCATACCATGGCAGAAAAAACACGTTATACAGACGAAGAATTAGCTGAGTTCAAGCAGATTATTCTCGACAAACTCGAATTGGCTCGTCGCGACTATCAGCAGATGATGGACACGCTCACAAATCGTAGCGGCAACGATGTAGATGATACCATGCCTACTTACAAAGTATTGGAAGAAGGCTCAATGACGCAGACTAAGGAAGAACTTACAACGATGGCTGCACGCCAGCAAAAGTTTATCCAAGGTTTGCAAGCTGCACTCATCCGCATTGAAAATAAGACTTATGGTATCTGCCGCGTTACAGGCAAACTCATACCTAAGGAACGTTTACGCGCAGTACCCCACGCCACTTTGACCATTGAAGCCAAGCAAATGAAAGACCGCAAGGATTAAATGAATCAATATTATTCTATTTCCCCCATTTCGTGTTTTACAATGTATTTTGTGCACAGGAATGTGCATGAAATAATAGAATATCACCTCCTGTGAATTCATGTTTGAACCTCGAAATGGGGGAAATAGTATGTTTATTGTCTGATAAAGTTTTTGAGCAGATGATTCTGTTTCTGAATGAATAATACGGCCCTAATCTTCTTTAAAAATCGTCGGAAATTCAAGCGACACTTCAACTATCCACGACATTCTATGCGATTATCCTCACGTTCAATTATTGCCATACTGGTAATTCTTTTCGTCATCATCGTTGACCAACTCATCAAAATAGAAATAAAAACCACCTTTTCTCTCTACGAAAGTGTCAACGTCACGGAATGGTTTAAGCTATTATTCACTGAAAAT
>OHBJ01001137.1_pt1 | contig 18159 bp, 18 predicted proteins | sample 1577241 | NCBI WGS metagenome assembly OHBJ01 (sample SAMEA3541594, study PRJEB24748) | human gut metagenome | biome: human gut; feature: human-associated habitat; material: faeces | place: China | collected 2012 | reverse complement strand
GTTCTTCTTAGAGCCACGGAAACCCATCTTTCCTGCTGAACTCCAACTGATCACCTCACCGTTCGCATTCGCAATCGTGATGATCACGTTATTGAAAGTAGAGTGTACGAATACCTTGCCTTCGGTACCCACCTTGACCACTCTCTTCTTAACTGTTCCTGTTTTTTTTGCCATAACTCTAAAGATTACTTCGTTGCTTTTTTCTTATTGGCAACGGTCTTCTTGCGACCCTTGCGCGTACGGGCATTGTTCTTTGTGCTCTGGCCGCGAACCGGAAGCCCCAAACGGTGACGAATCCCACGATAACAACCAATATCCATCAAACGTTTGATGTTCAGCTGTACCGTCGAGCGAAGCTCGCCCTCTACCTTGTAGCCTCCTTCTGCGATGGCGCTACGAATTGCCGCTACCTGTGCATCGGTCCAATCCTGTACCTTGATCTCAGCATCGACATTCGCCTTCGCAAGAATCGTACGGGCGGTGCTACGACCAATCCCGTAGATATAGGTCAATCCTATATCTCCTCTCTTGTTCTTAGGTAAATCTACACCTACAATACGTGCCATAAATTCAATTATGCTTTTTTTGTTTGTTCCTGTTTACTATCCCTGACGCATCTTCAGCTTGGGATTCTTCTTGCAGATTACATAGAGGCGACCTTTGCGTTTTACGATCTTGCAATCCTCGCTTCTCTTCTTAATAGATGTTCTTACTTTCATTGTTCAGAATGCTTTGTGGGACCTCAATCAGCGCCTACGAAAACCTCACGGCTCCTTCTTTACGCTCTTGAACCGATCCCGGGTTCTGTCCTATTTGTACCTGAACGATATACGTCCCTTACTCAGGTCGTACGGGGACATCTCAACTTTTACTTTGTCGCCGGGAAGAATCTTGATGTAGTGCATCCGCATCTTGCCCGAAATGTGGGCGGTGATCACATGGCCATTGTCCAACTCTACGCGAAACATCGCATTCGACAACGCCTCGATAATCGTTCCGTCCTTCTCAATAGCAGCTTGTTTGGCCATAGGAGTCTTACGAATTTATTGCTTGTTCGATTACGCCGAAGTCTGTCAATACATCGGCACCATGTTTCGTGATCGCTACTGCCTGCTCAAAGTGAGCCGATGGCTTGCGATCACGTGTCCGGACTGTCCATCCGTCACGCTCAAAAACTACAGCACGTGTGCCCATGTTGATCATTGGCTCTATGCAGATAACCATCCCCTCCTTGAGAAGTGGTCCCCTGCCACGGGCTCCGTAGTTCGGTACCTCGGGCTCCTCGTGCATATCGCGACCGAGACCGTGCCCTACCAATTCCCGTACTACTGAATATCCGTGTCGCTCGGCATGCTCCTGCACAGCGTTGGCAATATCACCAATCCGATTGCCTGCCTTCGCCTGTGCGACACCCTTATAAAGAGCCTCTTTGGTTACGCGGAGTAGATCCTTGACTGCCGGATCAATCTCTCCTACTGCAAACGTGTATGCAGAATCGCCGTAAAACCCCTTCATAAGCGTGCCACAATCTACCGAGAGAACATCGCCCTCCTTCAGAATGCGCTTTGCGGAAGGTATCCCGTGCACAACCTCCTCATTGATGGACATGCACAAGGTGTTCGGAAAGCCGCCGTAACCCAAAAAGCCGGGTTCTGCCCCATGAGACCGGATAAAATCCTCGGCGATCTTGTCCAGCTCGAGCGTCGAGCCCCGACGGCACTATCTCTGAGGCTGCAGGCATGTATGTAGGTATGGATCGCATGGACGTGCGCAAGCAGATTGTAGAGGATCTGAAGGCTGCCGGACTGGTAGAGAAGATTGAGGACTACGACAACAAGGTGGGCTACTCGGAGCGCAATCAGGACACAGCCGTAGAGCCGCGCCTCTGCAAGCAGTGGTTCCTCTCGATGAAGCACTTCGCAGACATCGCTCTGCCGCCAGTGCTCGAGGGCAAAATCAAGTTCCACCCGACAAAGTACGTCACAACATACCGCAACTGGCTGGAGAACATTCAGGACTGGTGTATCTCGCGCCAGCTCTGGTGGGGACACCGCATTCCGGCTTACTTCCTCCCCACAGCCGAAGGCGAAGAGGAGAAGTACGTAGTAGCGCTCACCGCAGAGGAGGCACTCGAGGAGGCTCGCAAGATTGAAGGCTACGAGAACATCACAGCCGACCAGCTCGTTCACGACGAGGATGCGCTCGACACATGGTTCTCTTCATGGCTCTGGCCCATATCGCTGTTCGACGGCATCAACAACCCGGGCAACGAGGAGATTAAATACTACTACCCCACAAGCGACCTCGTAACCGGTCCGGACATCATCTTCTTTTGGGTAGCCCGTATGATTATGGCTGGCGAGGAGTACATGAAGGACGTGCCGTTCCGCAACGTATACTTCACCGGTATCGTGCGCGACAAACTGGGCCGCAAGATGTCGAAGTCGCTCGGCAACTCGCCCGACCCTATCGCCCTCATCGAGAAGTACGGCGCCGACGGCGTGCGCATGGGCATGATGCTCTCGGCTCCTGCCGGCAACGATATTCTCTTCGATGAAAGCCTCTGCGAACAGGGACGCAACTTCAACAATAAGATATGGAACGCATTCCGCCTTGTTAAGGGCTGGCAGGTGGCAGACGCTGAGCAGCCGGAGGCTAATGCGATAGCAGCGAAGTGGTTCGAGGCTAAGCTGAAGCAGACCAACGCCGAGGTGAACGACCTCTTCTCTAAGTATCGCATCTCTGAGGCGCTCATGGCTGTCTACAAGCTGTTCTGGGACGAATTCTCAAGCTGGTATCTCGAGATGGTGAAGCCGACATACGGCCAGCCTATCGACCGCACAAGCTACGAGCAGACACTCGCTTTCTTCGAAACTCTACTGAAGATGCTCCATCCGTTCATGCCGTTCATCACAGAGGAACTCTGGCAGCACATCTACGACCGCAAGGAGAACGAGTCGATCATGCGCGCAGAGCTGAAACTCGACGCTCCTACAGCCGACGACGATGCCATAGTAGCAGCTATCGAGAACGTGAAGCTCATCGTGGCTGGCGTGCGCACCGTGCGCAACCAGAAGAACATACCTAACAAGGACGCTCTCGAACTGCAGGCGCTGCAGCAGAACAACTACGATGCTTACGCTTCGGTAATAAAGAAGATGGCTAATCTCTCAGCTATCAACGTAGTATCAGAGAAGGACACAACGGCAGCTGCCTTCATGGTAGGCACAGACGAGTTCGCAGTGCCTCTTGGCGATATGATTGACGTTGCTGCAGAGATAGAGAAGCAGGAGGCTCAGCTGAAGCACCTCGAAGGATTCCTCGCAGGCATTAAGAAGAAGCTCTCTAACGAGAAGTTCGTGGCTCACGCTCCTGAGGCTGTTGTGGCTCTCGAGCGCAAGAAGCAGAGCGACTCTGAGGAGAAGATTGCTGCTCTGAAGGAATCTATCGCAGCATTGAAGAACAAGTAAACGCTTGGTCATCAAAAACGCTTACAATACAAAAACCGCAGGAGGCTATGATTTCCACACTATAGTCTGTGCCCGGCGACCGAAAGTCGCCACAACAGCGCAGACTACGGCATGGAGACCATAGCCTCCTGTCCTTTTAATACAGATATACATATAAATCTACTACTAATATATATAATATGTATAAGCTCCTAAAACTCACATTTATTTCGCTTCTGATGCTCTGTTTCAGCGCTTGTCGGGGACGCAATTCGCAAAGTTGTTTGCGCGTCTTCATCGCATCGTCGCCGGAAAGGATCAGAATCAGGTCGCCCGGTTTTGCACCAAAGGCCTCTTTCATCTGCTGCAATACTTCCTGGGTATAGAATTTGTCCACGCTCGACTTCACATTGCCGTCTGCCTCCACACGGGCATATACCATGCCCTTTGCACCGATCTGCGGACGTTTCACAAACTCGGTCAGCGCATCCAGCTGCTTGCGCGTATAAGAAGCCGCCCCTTCCGCACAGATACCGCCGACATAAGCAGCATTATCGAATACGGAGAAACCGTGTCCCTTCATGATGTCCATCAGTTCGACGAACTTCATATCGAAACGCAGGTCCGGCTTGTCGCTTCCGTAATATTTCATGGCATCGTGCCAACTGATACGCGGGAAAGCTTCTTTTATATCGATGCCCCGGATCACCTTGAACAGATGCTTGGCCATTCCTTCGAAAATGTTCAGCACGTCTTCCTGTTCCACAAAGCTCATTTCACAGTCGATCTGTGTAAATTCGGGCTGGCGGTCCGCACGCAGGTCTTCGTCACGGAAACATTTCACGATCTGGAAATAACGGTCGAAACCGGAAACCATCAACAACTGCTTCAACGTCTGCGGAGACTGAGGCAAAGCGTAGAACTGTCCGGGATTCATACGGGAAGGCACGACAAAGTCACGCGCCCCTTCAGGCGTCGAGTTTACCAGCACCGGAGTTTCGACTTCCAGGAATCCCTGCTTATCCAGATAGTTACGCACCTCGAAAGCCATACGATGACGCAGTTCCAGGTTCTTACGGACGGCGTTGCGGCGCAAATCCAGATAACGGTATTTCATGCGCAGGTCGTCCCCCCCGTCCGTATCGTCTTCAATCGTGAAAGGAGGAGTCACGGCAGCATTCAGGACATTCAGTTCCGAAACGATGATTTCGATCTCACCGGTAGGGATATTCGGGTTTTTGCTGGAACGTTCGCGAACGGTTCCCGTCACCTGGATAACATATTCGCGTCCCAGCTTATTTGCTTTCTCACAAAGAGCGGCATCCACTTCCTGGTTAAACACCAATTGCGTAATACCGTAACGGTCGCGGATATCCACGAACGTCATGCCACCCATCTTACGGGTTTTCTGTACCCAGCCGGCCAGCGTAATCACCAAGCCTTCATCGGCAAGGCGCAGGTCGCCACATGTTCTTGTTCTATACATTATATAATATGGATTAAACTGTTTTTCTTTTTTACGTGTGCAAAGATAATAATTTATAGGTCTCAAGAATATTTGAAATGGCATTTAAACGTTGAAAAGTCGTTTCTAATTTTCTTGAAGCCATTTTTCAATGGTGAAACCCATCTCCATTTTTCTTGAAACGGTTTTTCACCATTAAAAAGGCACTTCAAGAAATATTGAAACGGGGATTTAATAGTGAAAAACGGCTTCAAGAAAATTTGAAACCGTTTTTCAACGTTTAAATGCCATTTCAAATAAAATTGAGAGGGGAAATCAATGCTTGTTTTCCAGCGTGAAGCGCAATGTCCCGGCATTCACCAGTTCGTCTTGCGAAATCGTATACCCTTTCAGCTTCTTTCCGCCGGCTGTCACCTCTTTGATATAAATATCTTCCGGGGTTTTGCGGGCGGACTCGATCACCAATTCGCCTTTCGGGTAGAACTTCTCGTCCAGCCGGATCGTCACCTTGTTGAAGGTCGGAGAAGTCACAACATAATCCAGGTCACCGGGACAGGCCGGATAGAATCCCATCATCGAGAAGATCGCCCAGGTAGACATCGTACCCGTATCGTCGTTACCCGGAAGTCCGTTCGGAGCATTATGATAATATTTGCCCAACAGTTCGCGAACCAGCTTCTGCGTACGCCAGGCTTCTCCCTTGAAATAGCTGAAGAGGTACGGATAGGCGATATCCGGCTCGTTTGCCATATCATAGTACCCTTTGTCGAAGACCATCTGCAACTTATCGACAAACTTCTTCTGACCGCCCATCAGTTTGGCAAGGCCTTTGATGTCATGGGGGACATAGAACGTGTAGTTCCAGGCGTTTCCTTCATGGAAACCGGGGCTCGGCTCGAAGTTCTCCCCCTGTTTCGGATCGAAAGGGGAATAGAACGTGCCGTCGGGCAGGATGGGACGAAGCGTACCGAACTCCTTGCAATAGTAATGCTTATACCCCATAGCCCGCTCACGGAACAACTTGGCGTCTTCCTTCTTTCCCAACGCATCTGCCAACAACGAGAGATTCCAGTCGGCAATATAATATTCCAAGGCATGCGAAACCGAATTATCATACTGTTCGCGCAAGGGGACGTAGCCTTTGCTCATATAGTCGTTATTGTCCGGGCGGAGCAGGTTGAACTCTCCGGGAGTAGTAGCACCCTTGCGCATACCTTCGTAGGCAGTCTCGATATCGTAATCGCGCAAACCGCGCATATAAGCATCCACGATATAAGGGATAGACGGATCGCCTTCCATCGTCAGCGTCTCGCGTCCGTACAGTTCCCACTTCGGAAGCCAGCCGCTTTCCTTGTACATGTCGATCATGGTGCGGATGATGTCGAGCTGTTTTTCGGGATAGAGCAATGTCATCAATGTGCTGACATTGCGGTAGGTGTCCCAGAGCGAAAAGACCGTATAGCGGTTTCCGGTAGTATGGCCGACTTTCAGGCTTTCCATCATCGGATATTCGCCATTCACGTCCTGGATGATGTTCGGATGGATCAGCAGGTGGTACATGGCGGTATAGAAAATCGTCTTATCGTCGTTCGTCCCGCCTTCCACCATCACACGCGACAGATCGTCGTTCCACATCTTGCCGGCTGCCGCACGCACTTTGTCGAAATTGAAATCCGGCTGTTCGGTGTTCATATTCAGGCGGGCATTTTCGATGCTGACAAACGAGACACCCATCTTTACTTCGATCACTTCGTCTTCTTCGGTATCATACTTGAACCAGACGCCGATGTCGTCACCGCTCATCTCACGGTCATACTTCGTATACAATTTATATTTGCCGGAATAGGCATCCCATTCGGCTTCCACACCCTTCATCTCGCGTTGTTTCTTCCAGTAGCCGGCCTGCTTGGGGGCTTTGCTGAGCTTCATCACGAAATAGATCGGGAAAACAGCCTGCGGGTTATAGCAGAACGTACCGAGCAGCTTGCTTCCTTCTATCTCCGTATCGCTCACCATACGGACGGTCGCACCGGTTTCATTCGTCAGCCCTTCCCCCAAATTCAAGAGGATATTCCCCTGCCCTTTCGGGAAAGTAAAACGTGTCAGGCCGGTACGCATGGAGGCGGTAGCTTCCGTCTTGATGTTATATTTCGTCAGGATATTACTGTAATAGCCGGGATGGGCCACCTCGTTCTTGTATTCGCTGCCGTATGCGTGATAATCCACATTCAGCTCCCCGGAGGTAGGCATCAACAACAGGCTTCCCATCTCCGGACAACCGACACCGCTCAGATTGACGTGCGCATAACCGGTGAAGAAATTATTGTCCGCCGAATAAGGCGTGGACCACCACTGGCTGTCCTTGTCAAACTTATTACTTTTCGACCCCATCACATTGAAGGGGGTGACACTCATCATTCCCTGGGGGCAAATCGCACCGGGATTGGTCGTCCCGTAGTTGCTTGTCCCGATAAACGGATTCACATAATCTACCGGCTGTTGCGCGTAAACCAGCGCAGAACAGCAACTCAATAGAAAAGAAAACAACACCATCTTCATAACACCAACTCTTATTTTTTAATTCTTAATTCTTAATTTTTAATTCACCAAACAACGATCTCATCCGCAAAAATAAAACCGGGATTTGCCCTCGGCGCTTTCAAACGGATATAACGGGTTTTCCAGTTACCGTCGAACGTATATTCTTGGAACAGGAGGTCCGGATCATCAGCCGGAACCGTTGTCGGAACAATCCCGCGGGAAATAAAGTTTTCACCATCTTCCGAAGTCAACAACTCCACTTGTCCGGGCTGGAACACACCCGGACCGATCAATTGCATGAAACGAATGGACACTTTATGGATATCCGTTTCCTCTTCCATATCGATCACACAGTCCAGGTCATCCAAATAACCTTGCCAACGTCCGTCCAGATAAGTCAGGCCGCCCCGATAGCCGTCCAACAAGGCGTTTGTTCCTCCGGCCATATAGCCTTCGTAGAGCTTACTATTATAATGTATAGGCTTATTGATGGCCCGATGATAATCCACTTTCTTTTCCGTCGGTGTCCCCTGAAGCACACCGTCCCGGAAAATAGCGGCTTTGATATGGGCGGAATCTTGCACGGTTATCGGCCCGGCATAAAGGGCGGAAGATGCCACCGGAACGGAACCGTCCGTCGTGTAGCGAATTTCCGCCGGATATTTCTCGGCATCCAGTATGACTTCTATCTCTCTGCCTGCCGTATCGACCTGCATGGTCACTTCCAATTCGTCCGAAAGGGTAAAAGTACGGATCCCCATTCCCTGCAATTTGGAAATATGCGCATTCATGCGAGGTTTGAAATCCTCCCATGTCCGTAATTCCTGCGACGTCCATCCGATCTCGGCCACGGCAAGGGCACGCGGGAACATCATATATTCCAGATGTTCGGGTGTCTGGATATATTCGGTCCAGGTATTGGCCTGCACCCCCAAAATATGCCGGCATTCCTCTACCGTCAACGAATCCGCCGGGACGGGATCATAGCTATATACTTTCTTTATCGGCGTATAGCCGCCGATGGCATACGGCTGTGTCTTCGGATCGGCCTGATAGAAATCCAAATACATGTAGTTGCCGGGCGTCATCACAACATCATGTCCCATCCGTGCCGATTTGATTCCACCGTCTTCTCCCCGCCATGACATGACGGTTGCTTCGGGAGCCAGACCGCCTTCCAGGATCTCATCCCAGCCGATCAGCTTGCGATCTTTCGAATTCAGAAACTCCTCAGCCCTGTGAATCATGTAACTCTGAAGCTCGTCCACGTTCTTCATTCCTTTTTCCTTCATCAAAGCCTGGCATTTCGGACATTTCTTCCAGGCGGACTTCCCGGCTTCATCGCCACCGACATGGATATATTCGGACGGGAAAAGATCGATCACCTCCGCCAATACGTCTTCCATGAATGTAAACGACAGCTCGTTACCGATACAAAAATCGCCGTTCTGGTAAGGCTTTCCCGAACAGCTCAGTTCGGGATAGGCCATCAGGACCTCTTCCGAATGCCCCGGAAATTCGATCTCCGGTATTATGTTTATATGTTTGGAAGCCGCATGTTTCACGATCTCCCGGATGTCCTCCTTCGTATAGTAACCGCCGTAAGCGCCCGGCGTCCCTTCCGGCAGATACTTACGGTCGCGGCCGTCCCACCACTTCCGCCAATCAGATTCGGTGCGGAAGGCCGTTTCAGAAGTCAGTTTCGGATATTTGTCTATCTCGATACGCCATCCTCCGGCATCCGTCAGGTGCATATGCAAGGTGTTCAACTTGTAAAAAGACATCACATCCAACAATTTCATCACTTCCTCTTTGGAGAAGAAATGACGGGATACATCCAGATGCAATCCCCGATACCCAAAACGAGGATTATCCCGGATCGAAACACATGGGACCTCTCCTCCGGCATAGAGTTGGCGTAACGTCTGCATCCCATAGAACAGACCGTCCGGCGAACCGGCACGCAGGTCGATTCCTCCCGGCGTCACATCCAACTGATAACCTTCCGGGTTACCGGACCAGGCTTCATCGATCACTGTTTTGATATTCCGGGAAGATTGCCCGCCAAATAACGCGAGACTATCGACCGTGAAAGTTCCTCCGGTCATTGTCATCTGTTCCGGTTTGGGAATAAGATTGACCTGCCGGACTTCCTCCGGAGAGCAGGCAATCAATAGCAACGAGCAAGCGGCAGCCAGCCCGGTTACATAATTGCGAGACTGTTTTGGCAGTAACATAAATATTTAGTTTAGTGTGTTTAATTCTTGGAGGGTAAATATACGAAGAAAAAACAGACAAGCTCCTATTTCAAACAAAAAGCGATGCTTTAGCTCCCCTAACCCATAGCGTTACACCGTCTAAAACTATGCTTGACGGGGCACAAAAAAAGAGGATATGCCTGTTCTGACATATCCTCCTATGTAAAGAAAGCCGCACCGTAGATATGAACAAACTCCGTATGACAGGATTTGAGTGCTTTGCCATCTTTGTAATCCGCCGTGCTAAGCATGCCCCGAAGGGTGCGGCCCGCCATTGACGACAAGAGCTGTGTCTCGGAATTAAAATAAACTGATGAGTTTCCCAATCGAACATGTGCGGCTAACTCATTTTTCTTATCACAAAGATATGCAATAGGAATGAAACCACCAAACTTTTGACATAAAAAAAAGAGCTCCTGAATGGAGCTCTTTTTCCAATTGCTCTATAATGTCAATTACTTCACTTTAGCAACGATTGCTTTGAAAGCTTCCGGATGGTTCATAGCCAAGTCGGCAAGAACTTTACGGTTGATTTCGATACCTGCTGCATGCAAAGCTCCCATCAGACGAGAGTAAGACATTCCTTCCAGACGTGCGGCAGCATTGATACGCTGAATCCACAATGCGCGGAAGTTACGTTTCTTGTTACGACGGTCACGGAATGCATAAGTCAAACCTTTTTCCCAGGTATTTTTAGCAACGGTCCACACGTTCTTACGTGCACCATAATAACCACGGGTAAGTTTTAAAATCCGTTTTCTTTTTGCTCTTGAAGCAACATGATTTACTGATCTAGGCATAATACTAATCTGTTTTGAATGTTAGCGTCATCACTATCGGATGATCTTATTTGCTAAATACATTCGGTTAATAAAAATCTTGTAAAACTCGCTTAATTAAAAAAGATTACTTCAAACCAAGCAACTGCTTAACGTTGCTTACGTCCACACTGGCAACCAAACCTGTGTGAGTAAGATTTCTCTTCTGCTTTGTAGTCTTCTTTGTCAGAATGTGACTTTTAAAAGCGTGTTTTCTTTTGATTTTACCTGTTCCGGTAAGAGCGAATCTTTTTTTGGCACCGGAATTAGTCTTCATCTTAGGCATTTTCCAATATATTTTAATTATTAAACTTTACACCCTTTAGCGGGTGGTTTCTTTCCTTATCATTCAGACTCTTCAGTCTTGGGCTTGGGAGTCACGACCACCTTCTTCACTACCGGTTTTGAAACGGCAGGTTTGGAAGCTGCGGCAGCTCCGGCTTTCTTCGGTGTCAGCATGATGATCATACGTTTACCTTCCAGTACCGGCAATTGTTCTACCTTTCCGTATTCCTCCAAGTCATTGGCAAAACGAAGCAACAATACCTCTCCTTGCTCTTTGAAAAGAATGGAACGTCCTTTAAAGAACACATATGCTTTTACTTTTGCTCCTTCTTCCAAAAATCCCTTCGCATGTTTCAACTTGAAGTTGTAATCATGATCGTCGGTCTGAGGCCCGAAACGGATCTCCTTCACGATCACTTTCACAGATTTCGCCTTCTGTTCCTTCTGGCGCTTCTTCTGTTGATAAAGGAATTTCTGATAATCAGTAATTCTACAAACGGGGGGCGCAGCATTCGGTGAAATTTCAACCAGATCGAGCCCTTGATCTTCAGCCATCTTTAATGCCTGAGAAGTAGGATAAACTCCCTGTTCTACGTTATCACCTACTAAACGAACTTCACGAACACGAATACGTTCGTTGATTCTATACTGTTCTTTCAGACTGTCATTCTTCATTCAAAAAGATTTATTCTCCTCGTTATTAGTTAATTAATTATTATCTTTCTTCCAGTGATTCATCTGATCCTCTACCTCACCTTTCAAAAGCGCTGCAAAGGTAGTAATTTTCATCGAACCTTTATCACCTTCGCCCTGTTTTCTTACAGAAACTTCATTATTTTCTGCTTCTTTCTCTCCAACAATGAGCATATAAGGGATACGTTTCAATTCTGTATCACGGATCTTACGACCGATTTTCTCATTACGGTCATCAACCAGAACGCTCAGATCTTCGGCTTCGAGCTGACGTTTTACCTCATAAGCATAATCGTTGAACTTCTCGCTGATCGGCAAGATCGCCACCTGGTCCGGAGTCAGCCACAGCGGGAACTTACCACCCGTATGTTCGATCAGCACGGCAACGAAACGTTCCATAGAGCCGAACGGTGCACGGTGGATCATAACAGGACGGTGTTTCTTATTGTCCTCACCCGTATATTCCAGTTCGAAACGTTCCGGAAGGTTATAGTCAACCTGGATCGTACCTAACTGCCAACGGCGGCCGATGGCATCTTTCACCATAAAGTCCAGTTTAGGACCGTAGAAAGCAGCTTCGCCATATTCGATCTTGGCTTTCAAGCCTTTTTCCTGACAAGCTTCGATAATTGCGCTTTCGGCTTTCTCCCAGTTTTCTTCCGAACCGATATATTTATCCCGGTTTACCTTGTCGCGCAGAGAAATCTGTGCTTCAAAGTTTTCAAAATCCAAAGCCTTAAAGATGATAAAGATAATATCCATCACCTTCAAAAACTCGTCTTTCAGCTGATCGGGACGACAGAACAGGTGGGCATCATCCTGCGTAAAGCCACGTACTCTTGTCAAACCGTGCAGCTCGCCACTTTGTTCATAACGATACACAGTCCCGAACTCCGCGAAACGCAGAGGCAGGTCCTTGTATGAACGCGGGAACGATTTGAATATTTCACAGTGATGAGGGCAGTTCATCGGCTTCAACAAGAACTCTTCACCCTCCTGCGGAGTATGGATCGGCTGGAACGAATCCTTACCGTATTTAGCGTAGTGGCCGGAAGTCACATACAACTGCTTGCCACCGATATGCGGAGTCATCACTTGCTGGTAACCATATTTCTTCTGGATACGTTTCAGGAAGTCTTCCAGTTTCAGGCGCAACTGCGTGCCACGCGGCAACCACAACGGAAGCCCTGCTCCCACTGCCGTAGAGAACGTAAACAGCTCCAGTTCTTTACCGATCTTACGATGGTCACGTTTCTTGGCTTCTTCCATCAATGCCAGATATTCGTCCAGCATCTTTTTCTTCGGGAAAGTGATACCATACAGACGAACCAACTGTTTACGCTTTTCGTCCCCCCGCCAGTAAGCACCGGCAACACTCATTATTTTAACAGCCTTCAGATAAGAAGTGTTCGGCAAGTGCGGACCACGGCACAGGTCGGTAAACGCCCCCTGCGTATAGGTTGTGATCTTACCGTCTTCCAATTCGCTGATAAGTTCTGTTTTATATTCTTCGCCTCTGTCACCGAACATTTTCAGGGCATCTGCCTTCGAAATGTCCTGACGTTTGATTTCCTCTTTCTTCGCTACCAGTTCGAGCATTTTTGCTTCGATAACAGGGAAATCACCTTCTTTGATTGTTGCTTCACCCGGATCCACATCATAGTAGAACCCGTTTTCAATAGCCGGTCCGATACCAAACTTGATGCCGGGATATAACTCCTGCAAAGCTTCAGCCATCAGGTGAGCGCTGGAGTGCCAGAATGCATGCTTACCTTCCTCGTCTTCCCACTTGAAAAGTTTGATGGCGGCATCCTGATTGATCGGACGGGTCAAGTCCCAAATCTCACCATTCACGCTCGCAGCCAGAACTTCCTGTGCCAGACGGGAACTGATGCTTTCCGCAATCTGCATGGCAGTCGTTCCTTCGGCATATTCTTTTACGGAATTATCCGGAAATGTAATCTTTATCATAATCTGTTCACTATAAATTCCTAAAAATTAATCAGGATGCAAATTTAGCATTCTTTTTTTGTTAAACAGAACTTTTAGGAAAAAAGTTTCTGCTCCGCAACCTTTTATACAAAAAGAGGACCACGACAAACAACAGTATTCCTCCATAGATAAAGTATACTGGCGAACGAGCTTTCCGGCTGGATTCCATCCGGATTTCGGCAACTTTTACCTGCTGTCCGGCATATTCATCTTGTTTTCGCACCATCACTTTCCCGGTGTCGGCCAGTGCCCTCCGGTAATCCATCTGCAAAGAGGTGACAGTTTTCGGGTATTGCCTACCGGTACTGTCCGGAGCGAAATAAACAACCCGGTGCAAATTCCACACTGCCGTATCGGTCAAATGAATATCCCTTTTCCTCAAATTCGTCTCACATGAAGAAAATCGGACAGAATCCATAGAAGTCGCCACCTCCCGCCTCTGGCTTTTCCGGTTTCCCCCACACCCCGATAACAAGAATACCAGAACCAAAAGACGCAAAAGTACCTGCATCCGGTTCGTACCGGTTTTCTTTAGTGATACATGTAGAAAATTCCGCTTCCGGTAATGAATCGCCTGGTCAAATTCAAACCCCGATTGCCGTAAGACAGCTAATAGCTCCGCCGTATCCGGCACATAGCAATCAGTAGCCTCTATTTACATAGCCTATTTCGAATGTTTATGCCAATGAAGACTCACATATTCGTTTATAACTTCTCAAATATCCTCTTCCAACGAATCGATTTCCAACCGCATTTATCCGAATCAAAGGAATACAGCACTCTATCGAACTTTCCGACGATTGCATCTTCCGAAATATAACCGAAGTAACGGCTATCGTGCGAATTATCCCGATTATCACCTTCCATAAAGTAGAACGTATGCTTTGTAATATAAAGCGAATCGCATTTGCCATTGATGAAGATACGATTCCGATATTTCGCAATAGAACTTCCTTCCCGAATAATTAAAGAGCGATAAGAATTTAGTGTTTCTTTATTAATGGCTAAAGTATCGCCTTGTGGTATAATATGGGTAATATTACCAGCCATACGCGCTCATCCATAGGGCTGTTGAACACCACAATATCTCCCAACTGTGGCTGGGTAAAACCCGGCAAGCGGAAATACTTCCAATGGTTCTGTTCATCTGCTATACGGAGCGGTTGAATCCATGTGAATACATTGAGCAACGGAATATCTGCCCAACGTTTCGGGAGTCGTCCTCCGTATGCCAACTTATTTATCCATAAACGATCTCCGCAAAGCAAAGTGGGTTCCATACTACCGGATGGAACCACACACGGCTTGCCAACCGCGATACGGATAAATACACAGACGAAAACCAGTAGAATAGTTCCTTTTAGAATTCGCATTTTATTTTTTCTATCTGATATTTATTTATATCTTTATGTATGTTAAAATAACAAGATTTATTGCACATACCCTCTTTAGCTATGAAATCGGATATATATAAAGCATAGCCCGGAGCCAGCTCTTTCATGCTTGCCGTATCCTTCGTATGGCAAATAATGAGAGTATTGGTGCAATTATATGGCTGATTGCTGTTCAAGGCTTCTATCAAATGAAAATAAGTGCTTATAGTAGTATCTTCAGGAATTAAAACGGCATATTCATAACTTGATTTCCAGATAGAATCTAATTCAGCAGATTGAATATATGCTTGATCCGGTTGTTTTATGGCAATTGTGTATTTTCGTGAAAAATTCCAGTTGAAATCACATCTGGTAAATATCAATCCTAACGCACAAAGGGATAGGAGTAGTAAGTTTGTTCTTTTCATGTTATTTGTATTTATTGTTAATTGAGACTCCATTCACCGAACATATTCGAGCAATACTTTTGATATAGGAATCCGTTATATCAGGTTTTGACTTTTCCGGTAAGAAAAAGTCAGATGCCCTTTTATTCGGATGTAAAACAAAATAATAAGGAACTTCTAATTGTTCCACATACCATTCATACATGCAATCATAGGATATATTAAAAAATGTAACGTCTTTGCATCCTTTTGTGCGTAGAATTTTTCTTGCTATGGAAGGATTATTATACGTTGTCAAGATAATACAGTTTACACCATTTTCTATTAAATCCCTAACTCGATCCAACTCATTGAATATACATGATTGGCAACTCGTCTCCTTGATTCGAAGCATTAAAGTAGGAGTCTTTAAATTCCTTATAAACAAGGATAGACTATCATTCTGTAATTTTTTATTGTCTGGAAATTCTTGCCATTGTGTATTGGCATTAACTTCCATATTTCTTAACATCACATACATCTCTGTATTATCCATGTCGTTGCTTATATTGTATCGATTATTGTAGAATAAAACACCAGCTATAATGACAATTATGATGGATATGATAATATTAGCTATACTTACTTTCTTCATAACGTCTTTACTTTAAAGAATACCAACACCATATTATCATCTTCTTTCAAGCTCTCTATCATTATCCGGTTTTCCTCTTTCATCGGATAATGCGTTGTAGTTTCTATATGCTTCTTTAAACCTTTCAATGTTTCCGGTTCCACTAAAGCCACAAAATAGTCTTTATAGCTGAATATATTATTCATAAATTCTAAGGCAAAATCCATATCGTAATAAATGTAATACCAGCTGATCATTTTTTTACTTCGTTTGTCGTAAAAAGATACAAAATCTTTCCCATCTTCACTTGAAGTTTTAAGAAATAGGTGCGTGCTGTTTTCAGCAAAACCGGATAAATAAGTATGAGAAGAACAATACCGATAAAAGTCCTCATAGTTTTCGAAAGCCTCCAAGTCTTTTTCTTTAAACGGACTGAAATCGCTATAATCGAATTTATATCTCATCTCAAAAATAGAATCTTTCAGTGTATATACTTTATCCCTATACAACGAGAAATACAACAATTCATCATTTGCCCAAATTAACGGATCATAAACAATCGTAGTATAAACTTTTTCGGGGAAGGTGTAAGCTGCTTTCAATAGTCTGCCTAATGTGTCCGTATAGAGAACTTTATAATCAGCGTATTTCCCTAAGTGATAATTTCGGTCGCCTGCATCAGTAAAGGAGACATATTCTCCATTTGGAAATATCTGAAAACAACTTTTCATTCTAAAGTTAACATCATACGAAGTAATAAAATCTCCCTTATCCGTAAATACCATCCATTTACGTTTTTGATTGTCATAGATGACAAATTGCTTATTAGTCCTATTAACGGCAAATGCTTTAGGAGCATAAAATTCGTAGGAAGCACCGCCCTTATCTCCTACATAATTCAAGAACTTGCCATATTTGTCGAATATAAACAATTTTTCCGCACCCAACCTATCAAACAAATAAATCTTATCCTCATAAAACTCCAAGTTATTGCAATATGCAAATAATGATTCATCAGTCGTTTCCAATGGAATGTAATAGAAGTCCTCTATTAGTTCGGAAGATAAGACTTTACTTTTTACATTATCCGATACTTTTATTACTTCCGCGTGTTCCTCATCGGTTGGAATAACCGTTACACTATCTGTATTTACTTCAGGAAAAGGTCGTCCTTTTCTTATTGCTTCTTGGCAGCTACAATATAAAGTAATTAGTCCTAAGAAAATAATCTTTGCTTTCATAATATGAATTTTTATAAAGTAGAGTTACGACTAATAAGAGCCTGTTTAAATTTTCCAGTTTATAAAAGAAAGGGTGTTTCTTCTTTCCTTCAAAATGATTATTTTTAGTTACCAAGCTTCAAATAATTATGTATTGTACGGATTTAGAAGAAACACAGTGGCAAGTTATCAAGAAAATCTTGAACTTGCAAGAAAGAAAACGAAAATAGGACTTGCGTGAAATATTGAATGCCATATTCTACATAGTAAAAACAGGTTGCCAATGGCGTATGCTTCCTTCTAGATTCGCCCCTTGGGAGCTGGTTTATTACTATTATCGCAAATGGTCTTCTTTAGGTGAGTTTGATTTGTTGTTGAATAATTTACGCGAAACAGTACGTTTAAAAATGGGACAAAAAGCAGAAGCAAGTCTGGGTATCATGGATAGTCAAAGTGTCCGTTGGGGTGATAATCGTTCTCTTAATGGCATTGATGGGAACAAGAAAGTAAAAGGCGTTAAACGCCATGTGTTGGTAGATAAAAATGGCTTTCTACTTGCCGTCATGGTGACGGTTGCCTGTGTACATGATAGTAAGGCGGCTTATCTGCTGGCAAGATGTCTCAAGGAACTTTGTTGCAATATCAAAGTGATATTGGCAGATGCCGGATATCGGGGAGAAATCGCCGAGAAGATTAAAAGTGCTTTTGGATATATTCTTGAAGTTGTTGTCAGTAGTGATAAAGTAAAAGGCTTTAAACCAATAGGTAAAAGGTGGATTGTAGAAAGAACCTTTTCATGGTTCGACAATTATAGAAGGCTCTGCCGAAACTATGAATTAACTTTCGATTCGGCAGAGGAAATGGTAAAACTGGCATCCATTAGGATGCTATTGAATAAAATTTAAACAGACTTTTAGAGCCTGTTTAAATTTCTCTGAAATAAATTTTGCATAGCCCTCATCGGCCTGCTTTATTCTTTTATAGGATTATTTTGAAAAACAACTGTCATACTATCACTAATTTCCTTTTATCAATTGAATATCAA
>OHBJ01001133.1_pt1 | contig 18182 bp, 11 predicted proteins | sample 1577241 | NCBI WGS metagenome assembly OHBJ01 (sample SAMEA3541594, study PRJEB24748) | human gut metagenome | biome: human gut; feature: human-associated habitat; material: faeces | place: China | collected 2012 | reverse complement strand
GCCAACCAGTTGCGGCTTCTTGCCGCCGACTCGGCCATCAACATCGCCGACGTGGCCATCTCAAACGCACAGAAAAGCGGCGTAGATTCGGTCATCACCTCGGCGCATCTTTCGCGAGTCAACGCCCTTACTTCAGCCGGTATTTTCAACCTTGCCGAACGGGAATTCCTCGGTATAACCGAAGAAAATCTCTCCCCACAGTCACGACTCGCCTATTGGAGCGCCGGCCGCAACCTATATTCAACATTGCAGCTTTACACCCAGCGCAACTACGACCTGTCGCAGAAATTCGCCCGGCAGGCCATGGCATACGACGATTCGCTTATTCGCCACCTGCCGGAGCGCGACACGTTCCGCAGCTTCCTCGTGGCCGAACGCCTCGTAGTGAGCGGCGACAACCAGAAGGCCAAGCGCCATCTCGAAGCCCTGATGAAAGGTGTGGACCCCAATTCCAACATCTACGGCATGGCGGCCTACCAGATGGCACTGGTTTACAAAAACTTAGATGACGAACGCTCATACGCAGCCTATATGGCGAAGGCGGCGCAGGCCAATGTGCGGCAAAGCGTTCGGGAGGGTCTCGCACTCTTCAACCTCGCCAACTGGCTCTATGCCCAGGGGGAACTGAACAAGGCTTTCGGCTACATCAACTTTGCCATGGGGCAGGCCAACGATGCCAACGCGCGAATGCGTACCGCCAACATCGCCACAATGCTGCCGCTCATCGACGACGCATACCGCGCCGAAAGCAAGACAAGCCACGATATGTTCATCATCTATTTCGTAATACTCGCGCTGGCGCTAATCATCCTGGCCGGTATGTTCTTCTATATCTTGATGCAGTCCAAGCGTGGCCGGGAAAACGCCCGCAAACTCACCGAACTCTCGCAGGCACAGAAGAGGCACATCGCCAACTTCCTGGCTCTCTGCTCCACATATTACCACAAACTGAACTCTCTGGAACAGCTCGTGCAGCGCAAAATATCTTCCGGCCAGACCGACCAGCTCGTCAAACTGCTGAAAAGCGGCCGCTATACCCAGGACAAGGAGGATGAGATTTTCAAGTACTTCGACCGCACTTTCGTAGAGATTTTTCCCGATTTCATCAAGCAAATCAACCTTCTGCTACGTCCCGAGGAGCGCTTCCCCACCGATATGCCGAAGAAAGGGCTGCCACTGGAGCTCCGCATCTACGCGCTGGTGAAACTCGGCATCACTGAGAGCACACGAATAGCACAGGTGCTCAACTACTCGGTCAACACCGTCTATACCTACCGCAACCGAATGCGCAACAAGGCTATCGACCGCGAGCACTTCGAGCAGCAGGTGGTGGATTTTCAAGCCGAGCATGAGGTCTAAATGGCCATAGAAAGACTTTTTTAAGTATTTTGAGGCTTATATCAGCCTTGTAAATCATTTATATTTGAAAAACTTAATATATTGATTTACAGTAATATAAAATAAATGAAGTTTATATTTTAGCAATATAACTACTCTAAGACTTGCAGGAAGCCGCGACGCGTTGTAATTTTGCAATGTCGAAAGACAAAGAAAATGAACTTCCAACGGCCCCGAACGAGGCCGATACAGATAAAAAATCAATAGGTTGAAAATCTGAAAAACAAAAGCAATTAGAGATTTTTTCATAGGTTAGTAAGGGTAACAATTTGGACTAAAAAATCGTTTATGTTAGGTTTGTAGAACAAATTTTGATTCGCATAATCGGCACGCCTCTTGAGAAAGACGCGTGCCGATTGCTTTTTCGGCAATCATGAGCACTCCCATCAATCAGCGTTACCCTACATAACTTCCTTGAATATCAATTTTTAATGCCATTAAAGATAGTTGCAACCTAATTTGCTGTATATTTACAAATTAACTTAAGAAGTTGCTTCCACTTATTTACAAATATGTATCCATCTTATCAAAGAAACAAGCCGAAACAACTTCTAATTTTAATCCCTCGTTCCCCAAATACACATTTATTTACTGACCCACCTATATTTACTGACCCACCTACGCCCGTCTCTTCGTAACGGGCTTGTTTTTCGCATTATTCCTGTAGGCCGCTTCCGCGTTGTTTTCCCGGACGGTTTGGCGGTTTGGGGGATTTTCACTAATTTTGCGTGCTTGTTTCGGGCGCGGGTCGATGTTGCGCCGTCCTCGTCAGAAACCCGGCTTCTTCCCTTCCATTCATTCTGAACGTTATCGCTATGGACATCAGGACATTATCCCAGACAGATGAAATAACCCTCTTCACGCTTGACAACGGACTGCGTTGCGTGCATCGCCAAGCGCCGGGCGCCGTAGCATACTGCGGCATCGTGGTCAATGCCGGCAGCCGCGACGAGGACGCCCGGCGTCAGGGCCTCGCCCATTTCGTGGAACATACCATCTTCAAGGGCACGCGCCACCGCTCGTCGTGGCATATCTCCAACCGTATGGAAAGCGTAGGAGGCGAACTCAACGCCTACACCTCGAAGGAGGAAACAGTGGTCTACACCGCCGCACCCGCCGGCAAACCGGCCCGCGCCCTCGAGCTCCTCTCCGACCTGGTGATGTATTCCATCTTTCCTGCCGACGAGTTGGAAAAGGAGCGTGAGGTGGTGTGCGAAGAGATAAAATCTTACCTCGATTCCCCGGCGGATTCGGTCTACGACGAATTTGAAGAGAACATCTACGCCGGCAGCGGAATGGCGCACAATATCCTTGGCGACATCGACAGCGTTCACCGTCTCACGGGAGCGGATTGCCGCGGTTTCATCGAGGATTTTTACTGTCCTGACAACATGACGCTCTACATTTCCGACCCGTCGCGTCCTGCCGTCATCGAGCGTCTGTGCCACCGTCATTTCGGAGGGATGCACCTTCCGGCCAAAACCCGCGACCGTGAAATCCCCGCCATGGTGCAGCCATTCTCGAAGGTCAACGACCGCAACGGTTTTCAGGCCCACACCATCGTGGGCGCACGCACTTTCAGCCGCACCGACCCGCGGCGGTTCCCCCTCTTCCTGCTCAACAACTATCTGGGCGGACCGTGCATGAACTCGCGCCTAAACCAGGAGCTTCGCGAAAAGCGCGGCTACGTCTATACCGTTGACAGTTCCGTGTCGCTGATGAGCAACTGCGGCTCGCTGATGATATATTTCGGTTCAGACAAGGAGCATGTTGGGAAATGCAAACGTCTGATACGCCGGGAGTTGGAGACGCTTGCATCGGCGCCGCTCCCGGCCACGCGCTTCGAGAAAGCAAGGCGTCAGTACCTCGGGCAGCTGCTACTCACCACCGATCACCGCGAATCCACCGCCATGGCTTTGGGCAAGAGCTTGCTCTACTACGGCGACGTGCACGGCCCGGCATGGACGGCTGAACGCATCGCCGAAGTGACGCCCGAGCAACTTCGCGCCGTGGCAGAAGAACTCCTCGCCGCCGGGCTCTGCGAACTTACCCTTTGCTGAAAAGGGCGCGGAGGATTGTTACGAAAGTAGCAAAATTTGTTCTTATTGTCGGAATCGGTAAAAATAGCGACGTTAACATTCGCTTAATCCAGAAAACATTAACTAATTTTGCAGTCGCATGAAAATAGGAAAACTCGACTTGGGCCAACGTCCCGTGATGCTCGCTCCGATGGAGGATGTCACCGACCCCTCGTTCCGGCTTATATGCCGCGAAATGGGGGCCGCGATGGTCTACACCGAGTTCGTCTCGGCTGAGGCTCTGGTACGTAACGTCAACTCCACCCTACGCAAGCTGTATATAGATGAACGCGAACGCCCCGTGGCCATACAGATTTACGGCCGCGACGCCGACGCCATGGAGCAGGCAGCCCGCATGGTGGAAGAGGCCGGGCCGGACCTCATAGACATCAACTTCGGCTGTCCGGTGAAGAAAGTCGCCGGCAAAGGGGCCGGCGCCGGGATGCTGCGCGATGTACCTAAGATGCTCGAAATCACGCGCCGCGTGGTACGCGCCGTATCGCTCCCCGTCACAGTCAAAACACGCCTCGGCTGGGATTGCGAGAACAAAATAATCACCGACTTGGGTCCACGGCTCCAGGACTGCGGCATACAGGCCATCACGGTGCACGGACGCACGCGCTCGCAGATGTACACCGGCGAGGCCGACTGGAGCCTTATCGGGGAGCTGAAAGCCGACCCGCGCATGGAGATACCGGTAATCGGCAACGGAGACATCACCACCCCCGAAGGAGCGGCAGAGGCTTTCCGCCGCTACGGCGTGGACGGCGTGATGATAGGGCGTGCCAGCTTCGGGGCACCGTGGATTTTCCGCGACGTGCGCCAATACCTTGACACGGGCAGCTACACGCCGCTCACCGTGGAGGAGAAATTCGCGGTGCTGCGCCGCCAGATACGCGAAAGCATAGAGCGCATCGACGAAGTGCGCGGCATTCGCCACATACGCCGACACCTCGCCTCCTCCCCCCTCTTCAAGGGACTGCCAGACTTCAAGCCCATGCGCATAGCGATGCTGCGCGCCGAAACTGAAGACGAAATACTGAAAATCTTCGATGAAATCGGAGAAAAATATTATAATATTCTTAAAGTATAACTTCAATAAAGCATATATAAGACGATGAGAACATTTACGCTCTTATTGCTCACGATGTTAACAACCTTAGGCGTAAGCGCTGCTCCCGAAGAGTTCGACTACGAGCTTACGGTAGGCAGTTTCAACCGTCTGAAAGTGGTGAACGACATAAATGTAGTGTACGTGCAAAGCACCGACTCGGCCGGCATAGCACGGTTCCGCGCTCCGAAGGTAATGTCGGACTATTTTCTGGCAACCAACAAAGACGGACAGCTGAAACTCGAGACAATGCCCTACGAACCACAGGTGAAACCGCTCCCCACCCTGTACGTCTACAGCGAGTTCCTTGAAGAAGTAGAGAACGACGGAGACAGCACCGTCAACGTCACTGACATTGCCCCGTGCTCCACCTTCAAGGCAAGCGTGGTCGGCAACGGACGCATAACGGTAGACAGCATCCGGAGCATCAACGTGGAAGCCTCGATAAAGACCGGCAACGGCACCATCGTGCTCAACGGGCAGTGCAACAACGCCAAGTTCAATATGGTGGGCACCGGACTGATACAGGCCGACAACTTGCGCAGCGATTATGTAGGATGCCGTATCCTGGGCAGCGGCTCCATCGGCTGCTGGCCGCGGTTCGAGCTGAAAGTGCGCGGCATCGGAAGCACCAAGATCTACTACCGCGGCAAGCCGGACATTGATAAGAAAGGGGGCGGCAAGCTCTTCCCGCTGGAAAGCTACGACGACAACAACGACTATATTGAAGAGAGGTCGCAATAGTGCGCCCCTTCCATACTCAAGTTCCGGCCTTACCCCCCCGCACCCCATCCGGAAACCTCGTGATACAGCCGTATCCTATAGCTTCATGATTACTTATAGTTTTTAATTCAACAGGTATCCGTTTCGGCGGATACCTACTTGTTTTTTTGATAATTTTGAGGTACGGGATAAAAAAGTTTAAAAAAAATTTGGTGGAGACGGAAAATGGTATTAACTTTGCAGTCGATTAGGCACACGGGGTGTAGCACAGTTGGTTAGCGCGCTACGTTCGGGACGTAGAGGTCGGAAGTTCGAGTCTTCTCACCCCGACAGATTTTCAACCTAATTATTGCCGTAATCGGAGATTCTTCCGGTTGCGGCTTTTTTGTGTTGCCGAGATGGCGGGGATGTTATTTACATGATTGATTTGGCGGATGTGGCGGCAGACGTTGATGGACGGCGAGACATGGTTCACATAAGGCGCTTTTGTACGGATTTTTACGGAGGCCGGGAGGCCTCCGCCCCCTTGGCTGCGCGGTACGATTTGGGCGCTTGTGTTACGGGAGTGTTAAATTTCTGATGGTTAACGTTTTTTTAATAAAAAAAGTGTCGTAAAAATTTGCCGTGTCCTAAAGTATGAGTAATTTTGCGGTGTCTATTTGCTCTCCGGTTCCAATTGGCGGAACATAATCCGCCCTTAGTTGTTATTCTAAGGTAGAAACGCAAAACCAATTCGGTTGCAAATCAGAAAAAGACTCGCGCGCCCTCACCTGCACGGCCGCAAACAAAAAAGACGCAATAAAAAAACATATAACTCAAAACACAACAAAAGAATGAAGAAATTTTTACTTTCACTCGCAACGTTAGCCCTCGCCGCCTCAACGGCTATGGCCGACGAAGTGACGTTTGACTTCACCACAAACGACTACGGTTTGACACGTCAAACTGCGAACAATGCCCCCTACATTGACTCCGGCACACAGGTAACATCTGGAGATGTTGCAATCACCCTTAACAAAGCAAACGGGAATGGCTGGCGTCTTTGGTCGGATGGCCTTCGTGTTTACAAGAATTCAGATGCTTCAATGGTAATTTCTGCAAATGGAGGAAATATCACTAATGTGGAAGCAACCTTTAAATCTGGCGTAATAACGGCATACTCCTTGAATGGAGGAAATAATGTCACTGTTTCAGGCGGTACATTTTCCGCTACCACAGCCTCAGAAAACGTAAATCTCGCATTAACAGTTCCAAGCAATGGTGCCATTTACACTGTAAAGGTAACCTACGAGCCCGCTGCTGGCAACAAAGAATCCGCAGGACTCCACTTCTCAGAAAGCACTTGCACTGCCGTTCTCGGTCAGGCTTTCACGGCCCCGACGCTGACAAAGGCCACAAACGCTGCCGTTTCCTACTCTTCGAGCGACGCAAATGTTGCTACCGTCAACGCAACGACAGGTGAAGTCACCCTCCTTGCCGCCGGTACGACAACCATCAAGGCCGAAGCTCCCGAAAACGACACTTACACAGCAGGCAGCGCCCAGTACACTCTTACCGTTGTCAAGGGCTACAACACTCTCGCCGAATACCTCGCTGCATGTGGCAATAAGAATGACGAAGGTTACATCAACTTCCCCCTGACCGTCACCTATGCCAACGGTGCCAACACATACGTCATCGATGAAGCCGGTACAGCAGGTTTGATTTACAAATATGACCTCGGTTATGAAGTCGGCAACATCATCCCGGCCGGCTGGACAGCGAAAACCGATGTTTTCTACGGCCTCGTAGAACTTATACCCGTCGACCCGATGCCTGCTTCCACCGAAAACAGCGGCGTGACATACAACGAAGTTACAAGCATTGATGACACCATGATGAATCAGGTTGTCGTTCTCAAGAATGTTAACTTTACAGCCGAGACACTTGACACTGCAGCTTCTTTCACGGGAAGCGTCGGCGAAACCGAATACACTTTCTTCAACAAGTTCACAATTGCTTCGACAGCGGCCGGCATTTATGATGTAAAGGTTGCAGTAAGCACACGCAACGGTCTCCAGCTCTACCCCATCGAATATCAGCAGGCAGTTTCCGAGGTGCCCGTAATCAGCGGCACAGACCTGAATGAAGACAACGAGTTCGCCTCCACATCTACCGTCACCATCACGGCAGCCGAAGGCGCAACCATCTACTACCGTACAAATACCGAAGCCGATTTCCAGGTTTACAACGCCCCCTTCACCATCAACGCCACCACAAGCATCTACGCTTACGCCGTTGAGGAAGGAAAACAGAAGAGCCGCGAAGTATCCGTAACATACTACTACAACCCCTCGCTCGGCATCGACGGCATCGAGATTGAAAACGGTGCAGCCCAGTACTACAACATGCAGGGTGTTCGCGTAGCCAACCCCGAAAACGGTATGTACATCCGTGTTCAGAACGGCAAAGCCCAGAAAGTAATTATCAAATAACAGATAACACCATCCCATCCAAAAGCGCCGGAGACCATCCTCTCCCGGCGCTTTCTTTTTATGCCTCTCTGTTAAACCGGATTGTTTCGCAACCATTATTGCGGAGAATTGTGCACTTTTTGCAGTGGCGGGGGATGGCGTGTTTTGGCGTTACGTGGAATTTTTGTAAATTTGCGTCCGCTAATGGTAAGCCTGACGTTGCCGCTTATCTGTTACCACTGATTCCCGAACGTCTGCTATTTATGAATGATACCAGAATTTCTGCTATGATTAGACCTTGCTTTATAACCGCCACAATGTTGCTGGCGGCGTTGCCGCTCTTTGCTGAAGAACGTGTCGACAGCATCCTGCCGGAAGCGCTCGTGACGGCACCGGCCAAAACACGTGTAGAACTGCTGCCTCTCGACGTCAATATCGTCACGGCGGCCGAGATAAACCAAAGCGCAGAGTCGTCGGTGCTCCCCGTGCTGATGGACCGCATTCCGGGCCTCTTCGTCACAGAGCGCGGCTTTGCAGGCTACGGCGTGTCCGGGGGCGCTGCCGGGACGGTGAATATCCGCGGTGTGGGGCAGGGCAACAAGGTGCTCTTCATGATAGACGGACAGCCGCAATGGGCGTCGGTCTTCGGCCACGCGTTGCCGGACACCTACGTGGCCAACGGCGTGCAACGCATCGAGGTGGTGAAAGGGCCGTCGTCGCTGCTCTACGGCTCCAACGCCATGGGCGGCTCTGTGAACATCATCACTGACCGCACCTATGAGGAAGGCATCTCCGGGCGCGCCCGTGCCATGTTCGGCTCCTTCAACACGCAGAAATTCAACCTTCAGACAGGCTACCGCCGTGACCGCCTTTCCGTGACCGTGGCCGGACAGCTGGACCGCAGCAACGGCAACCGCCGGGGCTCCGCCTTCTGGCTCGCCAACGAGTACATGCAGGTAAACTACAACCTGGGCCACAACTGGAGCATCGGTACCAACGTGACGCTGACGCAGACGCGTGCCGAGAATCCGGGCACCACGCAGGCACCGCTGCTGAGCATGTGGACATACATGGGGCGCGGCACGGCGTCCATCTACGCCAACGACCGCTACTCCTGGGGCAACGGCGGCGCGCAGGCCTACATCAACTGGGGGCACCACAAGGTGGACGACGGCTACGCCCCCGGCGCCGAAGAGCGCGACTACCTCTTCCATTCCACCGACTACAACATGGGCTTCACCCTCTATCAGACACTGCATCCGTGGCAAAGGAACGACCTCTCGCTGGGCGTGGACTTCGTGCACTGGGGCGGCCACGCCTGGAACGCGGCGAAGGCCGACGGCAAGGAGACAGACATCACACGCAAGTGCGAGAACGAGATTGCCGGTTACGTGATGATGCAGCAGGGATTCCTTGGCGAACTGTTGTCGCTCAACGCCGGAGTGCGCCTGCAGCACGGCTCGCAGTACGGCAACCAGTGGGTGCCACAGGCCGGAGTGATTGTGCATGGATGGGAAGGCTCAGAGTTCAAGTTCAGTTTCTCCAAAGGTTTCCGCGCGCCCAACATCCGCGAGCTCTACATGTATCCTCCCCACAACCCGAACCTGCGCCCCGAGACGATGCTCAACTACGAGGCGTCGTTGCGCCAGCGCTTCCTCGGCGGGCGTCTGGAGGCCGGTGTGGCCTTCTACTTCATCAACGGACACGACATGATCCAGACCGTAAGGCAGGACGGCCGTCCGCTGAACGTCAACACCGGACGCTTCATCAACAAAGGATTCGAGCTGGACGCCGCCTACCGCATAGACCGCCGCTGGAACGTGGCCGCCAACTACGCCTACCTCCATACCGACAACGCCGGGCTGCTGGCTGCGCCGAAGAACCGCCTGAACGCGATGGTGGACTTCATGCCGGGCCATTTCAGCTTCGCGCTCAGCTCCAACACAGTGTGGAGCCTGCGCAACGGCGGCCCCAGGACGGTGAACTACGAGCTGCTGAACCTACGCGCGGCCTACACCTTCCATAAGCCCGGCGTGCACGTAACGCCGTTCCTGAAGCTCGACAATATCACCGACCGCCGGTATGAGGTGGTGTACGGCTGCCCGATGCCGGGCATCACCATCCTCGGCGGCGTGGAGGCCACTTTCTAAACCGTTGTGGAGCAGACGGCTATGAAGAATGCGCGTGCCCGCCTCTCGGTGCTTTACTTCCTGCAATTCGCCGTGTGGGGTTGTAGCCTCACGTGCCTCGGCCAGCTGCTGGGGCGCGGCGGACTGGGCGCCGACATCGCCTGGTTCTATGCCGCCGTGGGGTTCGTTTCGCTGCTGTTCCCGGCGCTATTGGGACACGTGGCCGACCGCTTCCTGGCTCCGGCGCGCGTGCTCGGGCTGTGCCACCTTGCCGCGGCCGTGGCGATGGCGGCGGCATGGCTCTACGCGGCGCGTAATCCGCAGATGCGGTTCGCTCCGTTCTTCACGCTGTGGCTCTTGTTCCTCTGCTGCTATATGCCCACGCTGGCGCTGGCCAACACCACTACCTTCGCGTTGCTGGCGCGGCAGGGACTGCGGCCAGTGGACACGTTCCCCTCCATACGCGTTTGGGGGACAGTGGGATTCGTGGCCGCCTCATGGCTGGTCAACTGCGCCTACTGGCACGACGGTTCTTTCGGCCTAACGCTCAACGACATGCACCCGCTGGCGCAATTCCGCTTCCAGTACACGCCGGGGATGCTGCTCTGCTCCGCCGTCATAGGATTGGTCACCTTCCTCTACACGCTAACGCTCCCCTCCACCCCGTTGGCGCGGATGCGCGGACGTTCTTGGCCCGACGTCACCGGACTGCGGGCCTTCACCCTTTTCAAAAAGGGATATCTGCGGCAGTTCCTGCTGCTGGCCGTCCTTGCCGGCGTGTGTCTCCAGATAACCAACGGCTTCGCCACGCCTTTCATCTCCCACTTCATGGCCGACCCGCAGTACGGCGGCTCGGGGGCGGCCGGCAACGCCACGATGCTCTTCTCCCTCTCGCAGGTTTCCGAGGCACTGTGCGTGCTGCTCGTGCCGTTTATGATGAAACGGCTCGGCATCAAACGGTGCATGGTGCTGGCCATGGTGGCCTGGGCATTGCGCTACTTACTTTTCTCTTTCGGAAATCCCGGCGACGGCCTGTGGATGCTCATCCTATCGATGGCAGTCTACGGCGTGGCGTTCAACCTCTTCACCGTGGCCGGACACCTCTACATGGAGCAGAACACCGGGGAGCACAACCGCGGATTCGGCCAGGGGCTGATGATGCTGATGAGCAACGGCTTCGGTGCCTCGGCGGGGACACTCGTCGCCGGTGCCGTGGTGAATCATTATTGCCGGTGGCAACCGGTTACGCTACCATCGGGGCGCACACAACCCTTCTTCCTCGGCGACTGGACGTCGCCCTGGCTGATTTTCGCCGCTTACAGCCTCATGCTCGCCATCCTATACCTACTCCTCTTCCATCCCCGGAAAGCAAACATCCGGTAACCCGGTTTTAGTCCGTTGGATAATCACAGTTATCTCCGCACGGTATTGCGGGCGTAGCGTACCATAATTTTTGCAAGATATAAATTTAGCTCACAATTACAGGACTACAGAACAAATAAGGAACTTGAGCAACCATAGATAGCTAAAGTTAAATATTATTGCTTTGATGATGCAATTGTTAATAATAGAATGTTCTAAATGTTAAAAATGTTAATTTTAGCACTTGCTTAAAAATTTATTTATATATTTGCGAATCAATGAAAATTTTTCCGGAATTGAAGTCGATTGTAATTTACCCGCAGTCCATCTGAAGACCAAAATTCTAAGAACCCTCTGCCCGTGAACTAAACTCCCCGTCAATTCCATTAACTAACTAAACAAATTAATTATGAAGAAATTTCTATTATTTGGAGCAATGCTCGCCTGCTCGATGGGAGCCGGTGCCCAGGTTCAGGTAGACTCGCTGAACCGGCTTGTCCTTAATCAGGATTTCCCTCATCTTTCGTTAAATGGCAAATCTGCTTCTAATGTCGAAATTGGAGGAGGTGGAATCGGTGATCCAATCGAGACAGACCAGTCAGTTGTACTCGATCCAAATGCGAGAATGTGTGTCCTTGGCACAGGCCGCTTTAAATCGAATGGTTATATAACTTTCGGACAGCTGGACGACGCGCTTGTAGGCTCCTATAATGCCGGCATAGGCTCATCGGGCTATTCTCCCAGTTTGCGTCTGCGCGGTAAAAACGGCATTCGTTTCGAGGGTTCAAACGGGCTTGCGGCTTACTATATATCTGCCTCAAACAAGTTCCGATTCAACTGCGACGTGACGGTGGACGGCGTGTTCGTCAACTCCGACGCGCGGCTGAAAGACAACATCGAGGAGCTTGACGGCTCCTACTCCGGCCTTTCCGGAATCTCCGGCTACAAATACACTCTGACACGCGGCGCCGAAACTGCCACTAAGGCAAGTGCCCGTGCAGAAGGTGAGGAAGCTGTCCGCGACGTCGCAGCCGACGGCCATTCACGCTACGGGTTCCTCGCACAGGAAGTAAAGAAGATATTCCCCGAACTCGTCACGGAGGATGAAAACGGTTATCTTTCTGTAGATTACATCGGCTTTATCCCCCTGTTGGTGGACGCATACAACGAACTGACCGTAAAGGTAGAGGAACAGGAAGCGGTGATAGCTCAGCTGACACAGCAGAAGAAACGCAGTGGCAATCCGGTGGAGCTCGACGGCGAAGCCACGCTTGCACAGAACCGTCCCAATCCCTTCTCCTCCACAACTGTGATAGAGTGCTACCTCCCCTCGACGGTGGCCGACGCTTCCGTCTATGTCTATGACCTGCAGGGGAAACAGCTCTTGCGTCTTCCCGTAGCAGACCGCGGCAACACCTCCGTAACGGTAGAGGCGCGTCAGCTCGGCGCCGGAATGTACGTCTACGCGCTGATTGCCGACGGCCGCGAGATCGATTCCAAACGTATGATAATCACCGAGTGAGAGGAGGAGAGGATATGACAAAAGTTATACACAACAGAATACGCTGGCTGCTCGCCGCGCTGGCGGTATTGCTGACGACGGGCGGCATGTCGGCGGCTACAGAAACGGCGACGCGGCTATATGACAGCACGTTGCTGACGAAGACCGTCCGCACCGACGACGGCGCGCAGTACACGCACCTGAGCTGGCTGGGACTCGACGCCACGAGGATGCCCGGCGCTCCCGAGATGCCGGTGGAGTACATCCGCTTCCTCGTGCCGGTCTACACCAACAACTTCCGCGTTACGGTAACGGCCGGCGGACTGAGCCGCCAGACCCTCGACGCCCCGGTTTACCCTGCACAGGAGCCTGTTTTGGCAAGCTACGAAGGCCCGGTGGAGTTCACCGCGCCGAACCCGCAATACTACTCCGCCACGCTGCCGATACGCGCCGAATACGTGGAAGACGGATTTGTGGACGGCTGCAACCACATAGTGACGGTGGCGGTCTATCCGGCAAGCTACGATGACGCCTCGCTTTCGGTGACGACAGCCTCGACGGTAAACGTCACGCTCGAATACGACAGCTGTACGGCGGCGGAACTCGGCTCGACGCCGATATTTCCTCCGAGAGCCTCGAAATACCTCGACCTGAAATCGATGGTAGTCAACGGTGAGCGCACGGCAAACCGCCAATATGCCCCGCGTGAGAAAGCCGCCCCCGAAACTCAGGAATACTACTACATCATCACCCCGAGGAACCTCGAGGAAGCCTTTCAGGACCTCGCTATCTGGAAACGCCAGAAAGGCTACAACGTAATAGTCAAGTGCATAGAGGACATCTGTGCGGATCCCCGCTATGAGGTGGGAACCACATATTACTGGGAGGGTAAAACACCTCAGGAGGTCCTCGACTCGGCGATGAGCCTCCGTTGTTATCTCAAAGACGAGTACCAAGAACATGGTCACTTCTTTTGCCTATTAGCTGGTGATTGGCGCACCTCAATGCCAATAAGAAGAGTCTATCAGAGCAAAACATCTTCAAATTACAATCAAATACCTACCGGGTCAAATTATATTCCTACTGATACGTATTTCGCAGATTTGTCCTCACCCTGGAAATTAGATAATGACCTTAATAGTTCAATATATTCAGTTCCGTATTATAACTTAACTTTTACTCCAACCATCACATTGAGTAGGTTACTATGTTATGATAAAAGACAAGTCACAAATTATATTAATAAATTAATCATATATGAAGGAAATCCAGGCTTAGGGAACAATTCATATTTAGGCAGGACTTTAGTATCGGAGTGTTGTTCTTATTATTGGGACGATAAATTAGATAGGTTCGTTCATTCATCAGGATGTCATTATGGCTATAGTGACACTGTAAGGAATCAGCTCCGCAATATGGATGAAATAAAGTTAGTGCAAGATGATGCCCACTATAAAGATCCAAATGTTGGGCCACCGATAGGAGAGAACCCTTGTGGGACTGACTTCGTAAAAGAAATGAATGAGTATGGATTTGTTGACTTCCACACTCATGGCAGTCCTAAAACCATACAGTTGGCTTGGGGTAAACATTATGTAACGACAGGTGATTCTATTGCCAAATATTTTAGGATATTGGATAGTGATTTCCATGCTGATAACTATGCAGATGAACCGGGCAATTCAATGCTTGCACTGAAGAATTTCACTAAACCGAATGTTGTATTTTCCACCGGTTGTGAAAATGCTCCATTTGATGCTTTAACAGTTAAGGATTACACTTTAAGCACTCAGAATAGTACGGTATATTATTCCTGTACAGGGATGAATATTGCATCCTCTTATATAGTTGGCACAAAGAATGGTGGAGTCGGGTTTATTGGGTGCTCAAGATCAGGATATCACTCAGAAAACCATCTAATGCTGGCTTCCATTATAAAAAATTTATACCTGTATCCTAATTTGGGAATGGCTTTGTCATATGCTAAGAGGGATTATCCAGATAGATATACAAAGTCAATCACGCATCTAATTGGTGAACCTGAATTTGAAATGTGGTTAGGTAAACCTCGTGTAATGGATGTAAATCTTGTTCAGGGTGCCTCGGGTGTTAAAATTCAAGGCTACATCTCCGACATTACATCTTATGTAGTAACAGATGGCAATAGCTCGTCTTCAAAAATACATTTGACAGGAAATCAAATTGACAATCCATATCCCGGTGAATATTGCTTATCTTTTTGGAGAACGGGTTTCCTACCAGTTATTACACTATTTGCACAAAAAGGCAATCTCTCTGAATGTAAACGGTATATAGTACGTGAGGCGCGTTTAGGAGATGAGTTTGCCAACAATTCCGAATCCTGCAAATATTCAATTGTACAGAATGGAATTCTCTATGTTCGTGCTCTTGACAACATCTCTGTTTACACCGGTTTTTCGATTGAAAACGGAGGTGTTGCGGAGTTTAACTGCGAGCAGACAGTTAACCTTAATGGCGGAGTAGTCCGAAAAGGAGGAAAACTGATTATCCACGCCAAAGATGTGAAGATGGGAGCCGGTTTCAAAGTTGAGGCTGGCGGCATCCTGCAAATAATTAACTGAAACGTTTATGTTGTATTTACTATGTATCAGGCATAGTAAATACAATATAATATACACGCAAATAATACAAAATAATATGAATAAATTCATAACTATAATAACACTTCTTATCAGCCTCGCGGCACAGGCATACGAGCCGCTCATCCGCGAAGACCGCGTCTGGGAGTATATGGAGCAGGAAGGAGTGGTGAACGGTTTCTTCGACGTCCGGTTGCAGCAATATGCTTTTGACGGGACAACAGAAATCGGCACTGTCCTTTACCATAATTTTGTCCGGACAGGAGTTTCCTCTTGGAGAGAAACCCTCATGGTGGATGACAGCGGTAATGTATATGTGGAATATTCTCAGGCAAAACCGTTTGTACCCGAACATACGCTTGTCGGATATATGCGTGAAGAGAATGGCAAGGTGTATTTCCGCAATCCTGTGACCCGTGACTATATTATTCTTAATCCGACAACTTCCTATGTAGAGGAACAACCTGCTACGCTTCAGGAGGGAGAGGAAGTTCTGCTGTACGATTTCTCGCTCAATGAAGGTGATTCTTTTTGGAAATTCATACAGCGCAATCCCGGTTCCAGAGATTTGATTCCGGACTGCAAGATGCAGTTCAAAGTCAATGAAATATCTTCCGACGAGGAAGGTAACCGTGAATTTGTCTGCGGTATGGATTTCAAAGATTACGTTCCCGATAAATATAGTGAACTGGAATACAAAAGTATTAACTTCACATATAAAGGGGGAGTCGGCAATATAGGTAAAGGAGACATGATTGGTGCAGAAGAATTGCGGCTTACCAATGAGCAGTTACCTTATCGAGTTAGCCGCAACTTCAACAATCTATATGATCTGGAGGGGAACATCATCTATAAAGGCTTGAACGATAGTTTCCCGACAACGAGAATCAGCGATATAAATGCAGATATGTCGGAGCGTGACACTCGGATGTACGACCTGATGGGCCGGGAAATCCGCAATCCGCAGCGCGGCACCATCTACATCCAGAACGGTGAAAAACATATCGCGCGGTGATTGATAAAATTTCCACTTACGGTGGCTTCTCCATCGAGAACGGCGGTGTCGTGGAGTTTGACTGCGAACAGACGGTCAATCTTAACGGTGGCATTATCCGTAAAGGCGGAAAGCTTATTATCCACGCCAAAGATGTGAAAATGGGTACCGGCTTCAAGGTGGAAGCCGGAGGCATCCTGCAAATTTTAAACTGAAAACTCGCCGGGCAGGGGTTAACCTGCCGTTAATCCCTGCCCGCAATTACAACAAATCAAAAATCAAGATGAAGAAAATAGTACTTTTAATAATGCTGCTGGCAAACGTCTGTTTGTTTGCTTACGGCGAGGATGCGACGATTGTGCGCGAAGACCGAATCTGGACTTACTGTTTCGAAGACGAAAAATGGGGCAATTTCACCGAACAGTATGTCAATTGCAAATTCGACGGAACAGAAAAAATCGGAGGGCGTACATACTACAAACTTAATTACTGGTTTCCTGATGAAGAGAATCCGACAATCCGGACAATCGCATATATGCGAGAATCTAATGGAGTAGTTTATGTTCTGACGCAACAGAGCAATGTTTATTTTCATGTCTATAATATTGACTTTCCTGTTACTTTTGATAGAAATCTAATTCTACAACAGAATGGAGAGGCAAAATTATATGATTTCAGCCGTTCTTCAGACGACATATTTGTCGACATAGTCGATGTGGAACCTTATGAATACGGATGCCGTAGATTAGATGCAAATTATATATTGCAGCTATCTAAATGCAACAGAAGTGTTCTGTCTGTTAAAGATTTGGAATTAGATGTTTACGAGATAAATGAGATTGATAATATCTATGATATAAAATACACTAGCAGTTATAATTTAAAACATAATAATACTGCAATTTATGCCAAGGGAATTGGCAATATAGGCCGAGGATTGCTGCATTATATGTCAAGAGCAGACTGGCCTACAAAGTTGGATAATGGCAACTGCTATTTCGTACGACAGACCGACCTGTACGGCAATGTGCTCTTTGACGTATCGTGGCTCGACGGGCAACAGGGCGTAAACGCCCCGACGGAACAGGCGCGTCCCGACGCCGCCTGGTCATCTACCCTTGTATCCATACGGTACTTTTAGGAGATGACATCAGGGAATTATTAGCAACATTCAGTGAGGAGGATCAAATTGGAGACGAAGCAGCCATTCAAAGCACTCTCGAAGATATGCCTGAATAACTGGCATTACATAGATAAAAAGATACTGACGCTTAATGAAGGAATCAACTTCTTCACCGGACATTCCGGAAGTGGTAAATCGACGGTTCTGGATGCGATCCAGATCGTGCTGTATGCCAATACGGACGGCCGTGGATTCTTCAACAAGGCGGCAGCAGATGATTCGGACCGTACACTGATCGAGTACTTAAGAGGTATGGTGAATATCAGTGAAAACAATGAATCACAGTATTTAAGAAACCGTAATTTTTCCAGTACGATCGTGCTGGAGCTGACACAGACGAATACCAAAGATAAGCAGTGTGTCGGTGTTGTGTTTGACGTGGATACGTCGAATAATGACGTAAGCCGCCTGTTCTTCTGGCATATGGGAGAATTACTTCCGAATCATTACCGTTCGGAAGGCCGGTGCCTTACCACTGCGGAAATGCGTGAGTACCTGCAGCGTTCCTTTACGCCGGAACAGTTCTACTGCGGTCCGAGCAATGAAAGATTCCGGAGACAGCTATACGATATCTATCTTGGCGGTCTGGACATGGAAAAATTTCCAAAGCTATTCAAACGTGCGATCTC
>OHBJ01001129.1_pt1 | contig 18217 bp, 15 predicted proteins | sample 1577241 | NCBI WGS metagenome assembly OHBJ01 (sample SAMEA3541594, study PRJEB24748) | human gut metagenome | biome: human gut; feature: human-associated habitat; material: faeces | place: China | collected 2012 | reverse complement strand
GCAGAAGGCTTTTTCTCCCGGAAAGATAACCTCAACGCGTCCGCTGAACAGTTACCCCTTGCAATCACTTGATTTATTATAATTTCGCGCCGCCAATAGCATATTTGGCAGTTCATACTATAACCCACAAGCTTTGTTGACTGTCGCCATCAGCGCGACATCATAAGCCCGTAAATTCCACAATTAATCAACAGGGGGCAACACGTTAATCATGCGGCGGAAGATCAACGCCCATAGTTAACATCTTGCTTTAAACAGCCTCTAAGAACCTGGTGACTGATGAATCTTCGGATTATATTGTTTGTAACATGTCTGACAATTTCGATGATGTCCGTAGCGCAATCCTCCGGAACAGAGGTTAAGTGCATTATGCCGGCAGAGGAGGCGCACGACGACACGGAGACTCGCAAGGCTTTCAGCATGGCCATCAAGACCAATATGCTGTATGACGCACTGCTTGTACCCAATATAGCGGCTGAAATCCATCTTGGCAAAAGATGGACAGGTTCGCTGTCGTGGATGTACGCCTGGTGGGACAACAGACGCCATCACTTTTTCTGGCGTATATACGGAGGTGAACTCGGAGTCCGAAAATATCTGGGAAAGACGCGGAAACCTTTTGAAGGCCATCATCTCGGGATATGCGCACAGATATTCACCTATGATTTTGAAACAGGAGGTACCGGATACATGGCCGGGAAACCAGGAGGTTCGTTGTTTGACCGAGCCAATTATTCTTTCAGCCTCGAATATGGCTATTCTATCCCCCTGAATGACAGGCTGAGTATCGACGTGGCAATAGGCGTGGGATACATGGGAGGTTTGTATTATGAATATAAGCCTATCGGGGACTGTTATGTATGGCAGTCCACCAAACGCCGTCACTGGATCGGCCCCACGAAAGCAGAGGTTTCTCTGGTATGGTCGCTCGGGAAAAAAGAATCCGGCAGGAAAGGAGGCTACCGATGAAACTTCCCTTCCGCTTCATAATACTGATGGCCTTTGCTGTCTTTGTATCCCTCTTTTCCGGATGCGATCATAAAGAACTTTGCTTCGACCACTCCCACGTGTCAAGAATAAATGTTCTCTTCGACTGGTCTGCATCTCCCGAGGCGTCACCGGAATCAATGTCGCTCTATCTCTTTCCTCAAAACGGAGGCAAACCACTCCGCTATGAATTCTCCGGTGCCGAAGGTGGCACTATAAAAGTGCCGAATGGCGTCTATGATGCAATATGCCTGAACAGCGATACCGAAGGGATACGTTACCGCCACACTGAAAAGTTTTCCACTTTTGAAATAACCACCGCTGACACCGGGACTACGGCTTTCCTTTCAGGAAGAAAGGGCATAGCGCAGACAACAGCCCGCGCCAGACAGACCCGGGAACGCATGGCGGTTGAACCCGATATGTTATGGTGTGGACGCCTGAGGGATATACGCGTGGACGATATGACGGCACCTGCAACCGTCATATTATATCCGGAAAAATCGGTGCGCACCTATACTGTAGAAATCCGGAATGCAGACAATCTTCGGCATGTATCGCAAATAAGCGGCTCCATTTCTGCCATGGCCGGCGGAATATTGGCGGGTCAAGGCTCTTTGGTCCTCACCCGGGAATTGGTCACAATCCCTTTCCTCATGAACATCAATCAAGACCTGGGCTTAGTCACCGGGCGGACGAAAAGCTTCGGACATTGTCCCTCCGCAATTAATAACCATATCCTCACGGTCTATGCCTTAATGGATGACGGGAGCAAATGGTATTACACCATAGACATTACCCCGCACCTCCATCAAGATCCGGGCTCCGGAAAGGATGAAACGCATGTGATTCTTGACCGCTTGCCGATTCCCGATCCCGGCTCAGAGGGAGGCGGCTTCATTACGGATGTAGACGGGTGGCACCAGATTGATGAAGACCTGAAGATGTGACGGAATCTTAACAAAAATAAGTCGAAACAACTATATATCAAACTAAACTTTGTACTAAATTCTATTTCTTATGAGACAAGCACTATTTTGGGGTTGTCTTGCAGCCCTCGCGATGACATCGTGTTCAAACGATGATGTAATCGAGACCAACTACGGCAATGCCATCGGTTTCCGCACAGCAATGGCCACACGTGCCACTGAAACCAATAATGCCAACCTTACATCGTTTTTCGTAACGGCACTAAACGGAGACGAAACCTACTTTTCCAATCTTGAGTTCACGAAAGGGGAAGACAACTTCTTTACCTCTACGGATAAATACTACTATCCGGGAGACCAAAGCAAACTCCAGTTCTATGCCTACGCTCCCTCGGCAACAGCTATGGGCGCGACCCTGAATATATCAGGGACCGAGAAAAAAATGACCGGATTCTCTCCGAACAGCGACATTTCCCGACAAGTTGATTTCATCACGGCTGTTGCTGTAGGCGACTGCCACAACAACGGATACTCCGGTGTTGAACTTGAATTCTCTCACAGACTCGCCCAGATAGAAATAAAGTGCAAAAGTGCCAACCCAAGCTATGACTTCGAAGTGAAGGGGGTGCGCCTGGCTCAGATCGGCTCGATGGGCGACTTCAATTTCATCGACAATACCTGGACTCTCACAGAAGGACAACTCGCGTCTTACGAGAAAACCTTTGACACTCCTGTAAAACTTACAGCCGATGCCGTCTCTCTGACGGGGGGCGACAACGCCATGCTCATTCCGCAGCAACTTACGCCGTGGGACATTTCGGAACAAGAAAACAATAGCAACGGGGCATATATAGCTGTACTGGTGAAAATCACTACAAAGGCCGGAGCCCGGGTATATCCTTTCCCGTCGGATGCCGGCAACACTACGGGTTATGCATGGGCTGCGATTCCCGTCAATACGCTCTGGGAAGCCGGCAACAAATATGTCTACACGCTTGATTTCTCGACAGGTGCCGGATACGCCGACCCTACCGAGCCATACATGCCGGGGATTATCATCTTCAACGGAGCAATCAAATTCACTGTCAACGTCAATGACTGGACAGATGCCCCTCTTGACAATACTGATATGCCCATAGAAGAGGGGGATGACATGAATCCCGACGATAACGACGTAGAAGATCCTTTTGCATAAACGAATCTTTACGTTATCCGTATGAACGGAACTGAAATAATACCGTAATAAAAAGACCTGGCACTATCGGACAGCGCCAGGTCTTCATTTTTTCATGACAGTGCTATCAAATTAGATTGAGAAGATTTTTTCAGATTAACCCGCACGGAGTCTCCACATTGATTCCGAAGCACCCCGATTTACAGCTCCTGACTTGACTTTCTGTCAAGACACACTCATATTCAGCAAACTGCATGAAAGTCCCTCGAAGAGAGGGAGCGAGAACCGGCCGGGCGCCAGCGGCGTTATCCCTTAAAGGACTCCCGCCATTAACACCTCCGGGAGATATTGCCGCTATGAACACACCTCGTAATTTGCTCTCCAAATATTCGCTCGACAAGATACGCGCGAAAATCAACCCTTCGTTCAGGGGGCGCAACATCGTCCTGTGGCTGTCACACATCGTGGTGCTCGCCCTCTCGCTGGGCATCATCATCTTCATCTCATACGATACGTTCAAGGGGATACCCTTCCTGAAAAACCACACGTACATGACATTCCAGTTCTGGGTATGCATAGTCTTCCTGTTCGACTTCTTTCTGGAACTATCCCTGAGCAACAACCGCAGGCGGTACATCCGCTTCCACTGGTTCTACCTGCTGATTTCCATCCCCTATCTCAACCTCATAACCGTATGGGGGATAGAACTCGGCACCGAAGCCCTCTATTATATACGTTTCATCCCGCTTATCCGCGGCGCCTATGCCTTGGCCATGGTGGTAGGGTACTTCTCTTCGGACAAAGCAATAAGCCTTATCACCCAGTATGCCGTAATCCTGCTCAGCATCATTTACTTCTCATCCTTGATTTTCTTCTATGTGGAGAAGGACGTCAACTCGAACGTCAACTCCTACTGGGATTCCCTCTACTGGGCGTTCATGAACGTGGACACCGTGGGGTCTGACATCAACGCCGTGACGCCGGCTGGCAAGATACTGGCCATAGTACTGGCCATGAGCGGAATGATGATGCTTCCACTGTTCACAGTCTACATTACCGCCAAGGTGAAGGAGTACAATTCGCGCCGCCAAAACGAGGCGACCCTCCTGAACCAGGTACTGACGGACCACAGCGCCTCCGGAGCCGCATCTCCCGCCATCCCGGATGCCACACAAAGCCCCTCCCTGGATACCGCACCAGACGGTTCTTCGGCCACGAAAGTAACCGTATCCGCAAATTTCCCTACCGACAGGAAGCAGTAACATCCTCCAGATAAAAGCCGTCCGGCTCTTCGTCAGCATCGCCCGCCTCTTCTTTGTGTCGAAAACTGGTCAGCCTATGGCATTGAGGCTCGGACGCCAAGATAGCTGACGATAGCAGATGCACTGCTGCCGTGAACCGGAAGTCGAGGCTGTAATACAGCCATAGCAGTTATAGTAGGCAAAGTAAATTTTGGTTAACCAATGTTCCTGAAGTATAATACCAATAGTTTGCCGTTATATGTATTGCGTAGCGCTTCCGTCAGAAAGCAGATTTTTCCGTAACCCCGTACGCCGTCAGGCGTGCGGGGTAAGAGGTAATATATAGCCTCCGGAGGATGCTGATTTACAATCATTTATATCTCCAATAGCTCTTCCTGATGTAAATCGGCTTCCTACGGATGCCTTGCCTCACGTTTGTCTCGGTCCCCGCACGCCTGACGGCGTACGGGGTTACGAAAAAATCTGCCTCCTGACGGAGGCGCTGACGCAATTCGGGCTACAATAAAATGCACATGTACTTACTACGTTACCTATAAATAAATAGGAAAAAATATTTGTGGAAACGGAAATAAAACCGTAACTTTGCAAACGGATATGAAAGAGATCATATCTTCATAGTCATAGGAACGAATAGCGTTTAATGCTATTGTACTCGATTCAGAAAACTGCCAATTTTCAGCACAACGGGAACAATGCACTAAGCGGCCTTGATACAGCCATACATATACACCAGTATGTATGGCTCGTCGGAGGGCCGGTGTCTTTGTAAGTTGTGTGGGCATGGCAGTGCCTCTGAATCTACAAGACTTCAGCCCTCCACTAATTTTTATTGGCAGGGCAATAACTCCGGCAATATTGCACAAAACCAATAAATTTAAACAATGATGAAAAAACTTTTTTCAATCATGTTGCTTTTTGCAACGTTACTTTCCTTCACTGCCTGCGGTAGTGACAATGACGAACCAGACGATGTGAAGCTTTCAAAAAGCAGCTACACCCTTTATCACGAAGGGACTGCAATGATTCAAGGTTCTAATCTATCAAACCTTAGTTGGAATCCGGACAATGAGTTTGTTGCAACTGTGAAAAACAACGTTATTACGGCTAACTATGTTGGCAAAACAGTAGTAAAATCTAGTACTAAAAATCTGTCGTTCACAGTTGAAGTTAAACCGAAATACAGTCTTTACAAAGAACCGGATTTAGACTGGACTGCGACAAAAACTTCAATCAAGAAAAAATATGGTACTCCGTATAAAGAAACTTCTTCCGGATTCATGTACGAGACATCTAACTCAAAAGTACCTTATATGGTACTCCTTTTCGAGGGAGAAAAAATATCATCATATACTATGGTTTGTCAAATCTCTTCAGCTGAAGAACTGGTGGATTTCCTCTTGGAAAGATATGCCCCGGTACAAGTTGATGAAACAAATCTGTCAGCTGTATTTATCCACGGATATGGTAAAATCAATAATCCGCGGATTGATTATATGGTCGGAATGCAATACAATTCCACTGTAAAAGGTATTACTGTAAGTTATGTAAAGTACAATGGATCTAAAAGCACCTCTTTAGATGATATGAACTTCGGTTCAACTTTTAAGGATGTTGAAAAAATGACTTCTAATATTTCTGTTCTCCGGTAAAATATAATTGAAGATAAGAAAAGAAAAATACGAATGGCACAAAGAAAAGTATCTCTCATGTTTGGGGTGGCTCTATTCATGGGCATCCTCGGAACAGGATGCTCGGGACAATGCAGCCCGAACAAACATGAATCTGAGGAAGTAAGCTCAGATTCCGAACAAAGTTCTACGGTTTTCAGCGAACCTGAATCAACTGATCACACATCTGAAACAACAAGTTCAAGTTACAGTTCTGGTAGTTCTTCAAGCAGATCTCATTCTTCCGACAGGTCAGATGACGATGAATACTGGAACAGCGTAGCCCGCGAGAAAGAGTTGGAAAGCATGGGATATGAAGGAGCCGCTAATATGGAGCGGAACGCACGCCATGAATACATGAGCGGAGGCGGATACCATTCTCCTGACGGTAAACCTCAAGTCCACTTCCAAGGAAGTCAGGAACAAGCCGAACAGTTAAGACAAATGGACGAAATGGGCTGGTAAAAGAGTTCGCCAATTCTGTAATCATGTACTCGATATATTATGGTAGAGGAAAAGAAAAATGATAAAAATCAGAACCCTCAATTTAGGCCGTTGACTAAATTTGAGAAGGTCTGCCATATTATAATATTATTCTGTGTTATCGGTTTGATACTGATATTTGGGTTCACTTTATGTTCCGGATCTTCAAGCGATGAACCGTGGGGGCATATTCAGCACACAATCAATACAGATCCTTATTTTGACCAATGGGATTGATTTGGTCAACTAAGCAATATCAAATAACGGAGGCGTACATTACGCCTCCGTTATTTGATATTGATAGCCTTGATGATATTTCAGCTTTTTGAAAATGGCTTGTAACGCAGGCTTGGAAGCCAGCGCTGCATATCAAGGCATGGGTTGGGCGTTTGGCGGATTTTTTGTAACTTTGCGGTGCTGAATCTTTGCGGCTGTGGCATTCCTATAACACGCTGCGGCCGCTGTTAAATCTTTTGCTATGAACTCGAGGACCAAGGGTTATATCTGCGGTATCGTTTCGGCGGTTTGTTACGGCACGAATCCGCTGGGTGCCAACTTTCTTTATGCCGAGGGAATGAATGTGCCGTCGGTATTGTTCACGCGCTTCGCGTTGGCGGCGCTTATCATCGGCGTGCTGATGGCGGTGCACCGCGATTCGTTCCGCATCACGTTGCGCGAGGCGGGATTGTTGACGTTGCTCGGCGTACTGTTCGCCATGTCGTCGCTCTCGCTCTTTTTCAGTTTCCAGTTCATGGACGCCGGCATAGCCTCGACGTTGCTTTTCGTATATCCCCTGATGGTGGCTGTCATCATGGCGCTCTTCTTCAAGCAACCGCTGACGTGGCGCATGGGCACGGCCATAGCGCTGGCGTTGGGCGGAATATCATTGCTCTACCGCGGGGGCGACGGCGCGCCGTTGTCGGTCATTGGTGTGACGCTGGTTTTCGTTTCGTCGCTGACCTACGCCATATATATAGTGGTGGTGAACCGCAGCGGCATGAAGATGCCGGTGCTGAAGATGACCTTCTACGTAATTCTGACGGTTGTGGCCACGGTGGCTATTTACGGTCTGACGGTGCCGGGCGAGGGGCTTATGGCGCCTCCCACGCCTTTCGCGTGGGGAATGTCGGCGATGCTGGCCGTAGTGCCGTCGGTAATGGCGCTGATATTGCTCACTGTCGCCGTCAAGGAGATTGGCTCCACGCCGACGTCGATTCTCGGCGCGCTGGAGCCGCTTACCGCCGTGGTGATAGGGATAACGGTCTTCGGGGAGGCCTTCACCGGGCGGCTTGCCATTGGCATCTTGCTAATTCTTGCCGGGGTTACATACGCAGTCACCCCCTCGCGGAAGTCGCGAAGGGGTGATGTCAAAAAAGCCGGATAACAGCTTTTATTTCTTCTTGGATTCTTTCTGAAAATATTGGCACCATTCGGTGAGGCCGCAGGCTTCGCACTCGGGGCGCCGCGCTTTGCAGACGTAGCGGCCGTGGAGGATAAGCCAATGGTGCGCCAGCGGCACCGTCTCTTCCGGGATGTAGCGCATCAGCGTGCGTTCCGTTTCGAGCGGCGTCTTGGAATTGCGTGTAAGGCCGATGCGGTTGCTCACGCGGAAGACGTGCGTGTCCACCGCCATTGCGGAGCGTCCCCACACCACGGCCAGCATCACGTTGGCTGTCTTGCGTCCCACGCCGGGTAGCTTTACCAGTTCGTCAAGCGTGCCGGGCACTTCGCCGTCGTATACGTCGCGCAGCATTCGCGCGGCGCCGATGAGGTGGCGCGTCTTGTTGTTGGGGAAACTTACCGATTTAATATAGGAGAAGACCTCCTCTTCGGTGGCGTCGGCCAGCGAAGCCGGGTCCGGGTATGCCTCGAAGAGGGGAGGGGTGACGATGTTGACGCGCTTGTCGGTACATTGCGCCGACAAGATGACGGCCAACAGCAGATGGAACGGACTGTCGTATTTCAGTTCCGTCTCTGCCGTCGGGTTATTCTCTGCGAACCAGGCGAGCACCTCCCGGTATCTGTCTGCTATTTTCATCAAACGGAGATTCTCTTAGTGTGCGGCGTCGAACTCGTGGAGGAAGCGGACGTCGTTTTCGGAGAATAGTCGCAGGTCGCTGACCTTGTATTTGAGGTTGGCGATGCGCTCGATGCCCATGCCGAAGGCGTAGCCGGAATACTCTTCGGGGTCTATGCCGCAGGCGCGGAGCACGTTGGGGTCCACCATTCCGCAACCGAGGATTTCAACCCATCCGGTGCCCTTGCACAGCGGGCAACCCTTGCCGCCGCAGATGTGGCAGGAGATGTCCATCTCTGCCGACGGTTCGGTGAAGGGGAAGTAGGAGGGACGCAGGCGAATCTTAGTCTCCGGACCGAACATCTGCTGCGCGAAGTAGAGCAGCGCCTGGCGCAGGTCGGCGAAGGAGACGTTGCGGTCTATGTAGAGGCCTTCCACCTGATGAAAGAAGCAGTGGGCGCGCGCCGAGATGGCCTCGTTGCGGTACACGCGGCCGGGGCAGACGATGCGGATAGGGGGCTTTACGCTCTCCATGACGCGGGTCTGAACAGACGAGGTGTGGGTGCGCAGCAACACGTCGGCCGGGTTGCGGGCTATAAAGAAGGTGTCCTGCATGTCGCGGGCAGGATGGTCGGCGGCGAAGTTCAGCGACGAGAACACGTGCCAGTCATCCTCGATTTCCGGTCCTTCGGCGATGGTGAATCCCATGCGTGCGAAGATGTCGAGCATCTCGTTCTTGACCAGTGATAGGGGATGGCGCGTTCCGAAGGGCGCGGGAGTGGCTGTACGGGTGAGGTCGATGCCGGCCAGGTCGTCTTCGGCGGCGGTGGCAAGCGCCTCGCGCAGGTTGTTGAGCTTGGCGGTGGCGAACTCCTTCAGCTCGTTGAGCTTCTGTCCCATCTCGCGTTTCTGCTCGGCCGGAACGCTGCGGAAGTCGTTGAAGAGAGCCGGAACGAGTCCCTTCTTGCTGAGATATTTGATGCGGATCTGCTCGACCTCTTCGGCCGAGGAGGCTGTCAGACCCTCTATTTCTTTCCTTAGTGAATTGATTTTATCTAACATATCTGTACGGTATTGTCAAATCCAACCACAAAGTTAGTAATTTTTGTCGGAATTGAGGGCTTTAATGTCTGATATTTTTTCTAATTTTGCGATATGAAACTCAATGCGCACTTTTTTGCCGTGCTCGGCGCGGCGGTAACCATCAATGCCATGGCTCAAAAAACGGTAACACTGACACAGGCCGACCTCCGCTCCGGCGTCTGGAAAACGGACGTCGCCGCAGGCGAAACCCTCGACGTTACGCTTGCCGCCGACGTGACCTCGATACCTGCCGATGCCTTCGCCGATGCTCCGGTGGCGCGCGTTGACGGCACTCCCGCGCGGCGCCTCACCAAAGTCGGGGCATACGCATTCGCCCGTTGCAAGGAGTTGCGCGAACTGCTGCTCCCGGAGTCGGTCACGACGATGGGGGAGGGGTGCTTCCGCGAATGTGAAAGTCTGGAACGGCTCACGGTTCCCTCCGGCGTCACCGAGCTGCCGCAGTATATGTGCGTGTGGTGCACGGGACTGAAAGAGGTGACTCTGCCGCCGCGCCTGCACAAGGTAGGACGCTTCGCCTTCCAGTACTGCTCGTCGTTGCAGTCGGTCGCGTTCCCGTCCACGGTCACGACTGTGGGGATGAACGCATTCGCTTATTGCTTCGCGCTGAAAGAGATTGAGTTGCCATCATCGGTGCGGCAGCTTGAAGCCTACGCCTTTTCGGAATGCACGTCGCTGCGGAGTGCCAAGTTGCCGGACAACGGCGCCGAACTCGGCGAACTGATATTCGACGGCTGCCGCTCGCTCGAGGTGCTCGAAGCGCCCTCGGCCGTGCCTCCGAAATTTGAATGTGCCAGTACCATCTTCGACCCCGAAGAAGGGGCGATGTACCGCAAATGCCGCCTCGTGGTCCCCGCCGCCTCGGAAGACCGCTATCGCTTCGCCCCCGGCTGGAACCTCTTCTATGAATGAAAAATTAGATTTGGAGCAGACATAAACCAAGAGCGGGCGTCCCTTTCAGACGTCCGCTCTTATTCGATTCAGGCTGTTGGCCGGATATTTCAGATGCGGATTTTGGCCGTGCGGTTGCCGGCTTTCAGCAGGTAGATGCCTCGCGGGAGACCGCTGACAACGGGTGACATGCCCTCATACACACGGCGTCCCGACATATCGTAGATTTCAATCATCGCGCCGTCAACGCCGGTGACAGTCAGCACTCCGCCCGACACCGAGAATCTGATTCCCTCCTCAGACGTTACATTCTCGATACCCGACGCATCGTATTCTACTATGTTGCGAAACTTGCTCCATGTCGAAGACTCTAAGTAGGTCTTTTTACTATTTTTCGGTATATGGAGCGTAGCATAATCGCAAGCAAAATAGAAACAATAATTGCCCGCGGAAGGAGGAACCGGATTGGCGATAAAGAAATCTCTCAAATGACAAGAGAAAAATGCGTTATCTCCGATAGTCTTTATTGAGTTGCCGACAGTGACTTTTTCAAGATTGAAGCAAAAAGCGAACGCCATATTTTTAATTTCCGTAACTGAATTTGGAATTACTGCCGTCTTCAGATTACGACAATAAGTAAAAGCTTCGGCTCCAATTTCTATAACTGTATTAGGAACAGCAACCGACTCTATAGATTCGCAACCGCAGAAACCTCTTGCCGGAATAGCTTTCACACCCTCCGGGATTATAAGGCTATTCACCGGCTCCCCATTCAGATAGAGATTTTTTCCTCCCGGTATGTCTCCGGTGACATTACACCATGCAGCAAGATCTGACAAATATATTGCCAACGTGTCGTAGTAATCATATTCATAGCCACTTATTGCGCGTGTACCTATTTCCTTAACGGAAGGAGGGAACGTCACAGAAAGGAAATTATGACAAAATGCATATTGTTTAATTGTCGCCACTCCATCGGGTATAACCAGGTCATAAGTTTTTTTTCGGTTCAAATAAAGATTCGACCGTTGGTTTGAAAGAGGATTTGCATATTTATCTGCAAAATCGACATCGCACCATGCCGCCAAATCTGATATTTGTACCTTAATTTCCTGTTCCTGGGAAGCAGGAGAGTCGCAATCTTTGAACGCACATTCACCTATAACTTTTATCGATGGAGGTATTGTGACCGAACCAAGACGACATTCGGAAAAAGCGTAAGCTCCGATTTCATTTACAGTATTCGGGATTTCCAGATACTCGACAGATGCATGTTCAAATGCATTCTCGGCAATTCTTGTCACTGTGTACGTCTTTGTCCTGTAGGTTACCTTTTCAGGGATTTTAAGTTTACCGTTGTCGGGTATCCCCCCGCAGACCTCGACCTCGTCGCCGTTTTCCAAAACTCTGTAATTAATGTAATCTTTTGTAAAATCAGCTTTTGCCGCGAACGAGAGCAAGAGTACTGACAGCAACACCGCTAACCGGCCTCCCGCCACGTTCCAAGTGTGTGAGAAATTTTCAGTTTTCATATTTGCCGTTGATTTAAAGTTTTTTTGATTCAGGCTGTCGTACGGATATTTCAGATGTGGATTTTGGCCGTGCGGTTGCCGGCTTTCAGCAGGTAGATGCCTCGCGGGAGACCGCTGACAACGGGTGACATGCCCTCATACACACGGCGTCCCGACATATCGTAGATTTCAATCATCGCGTCGTCAACGCCATCGACAGTCAGTACTCCGCCCGACACCGAGAATCCGAATTCCTCCTCAGACGTTACATCCTCGATACCCGACGCATCGTATTCTACTATGTTGCGAAACTTGCTCCATACCGAAGATATACGGTAGTCCGGTATGCTGTTTTTCGGCACATGAAGTGTCACATTATCATAAGAAGAATAATCGAAAGTATCTTGGCTCACAGCAGGGGGAACAGGGTTGCCTACAAAAAAATCTTTCAAATCGCGGCAACCGTAAAATGCTTGATCTCCGATAGTCCTGATAGAGTTGCCGATAGTTACTTTTTCAAGCTTGTAGCAATATGAGAACGCGTTGTCTTTAATTTCTGTAACTGAATTTGAAATCAATACAGTCTTAAGATTCAAATCAACCCTAAAAGCAGCATCTCCAATTTCTGTAACAGTATTAGGAATGGTAACCGACGTTATAGATTCAAATTGATTAAAAATACATGAAGGAAGAGATGTTACACCCTCGGGTATGACAAGGTCAGTCACTAGCTCTCCATTCAGATATAGATTTTTCGTACTCGGTATATGTCCGGTAACTTTACACCACGCGGCAAGATCCGACAAATATATTGCATCCGTGTAGTACTGTGAATAGTCAGAGCCATAGAATGCACGCCCCCCTATTTCCTTAACAGATGGCGGAATCGTCACGGAACGAAAACTTGTACAAAATGCATATTGTTTGATCGTCGTCACTCCGTCTGGTATTACCAAATCCAATATGTGTTCGCCGTTCAAATACAGTTCCCCGAAATCACCCATTCCTCCAAGATATTCATATCCAGTTGAAAGCGGGTTGGCATATTCATTGGCAAAATCGATGTCGCACCATGCTGTCAAATCTGAGATTTGCACCTTAACGTGGCGTCCCTCATGTGGATGGTGATAATTCATTTCTTCGAAAGCGTATTCACCGATAACTTTTACCGATGGGGGTATAGTGACATAATGCATCTTGCATCCGGAAAAAGCATACGCGCCGATTTCAGTTACAGTATTCGGAATGTCAGCTCCCCAGACACCTGCATCCTTAAACGCATTCTCGGCAATTCTTGTCACAGTATACGTCTTTGTTCCATAGGTTACCTCTTCAGGAATTGTAATGTAATCGTATTTGCTTGTCCAGCCGCAGACCTCGACCTCGTCGCCGTTTTCCAAAATTCTGTAATTAATGTAACCTTTTGTAAAGTCAGCTTTCGCGGCGAACGAGAGCAGGAGGACAGAAAGCAAAACCGCCACCCTGACGGCCGCCACGTTCCACGTGTGTGTTAATTTTTCAGTTTTCATATTTGCCGTTTGATTAAGTTTAGTTAAGAGGTGGGGTAGTCCGCCGCGGGACAGTCTACCCCACCTCCGTGCAAGATATTCAATTAAAGTTTAATCCACTTATTCTGTCCATTGACCACGCCAAGACAATAGTGTCCCGCATTCCCGGCAGAAATGTTTATGAGTTCGTCGGTAACTTTCCATCCGTATGCGGACGGCAGAACAGAAGAGTCTATAAAAGCCTTGACATTGTCTCCCATGAACGAGACTCTCTTAATGCCGGTCTGCACAGAAGATGTAATAGATAGCGTATCCTTGATATAGTCTTCGGGATTTGAGGTATTTGCCTCCGGCACTTTTATCCAGGGATAGCAATTCACGCTGTAGCCGTTGTCATAGAGAAATTTTCCACCTATCATGGGAATATCTACATAGAACAGGGCTTTATCACCTTTCGTATTTGTGACTTTCTTGATAAGCCGTAACATGCACGGGGTTCCGGCTGTGGTACCGGACAATCCTATCAGGACTCCAGAGCCATGCTGATTGTCTACTGTATTGGGCTGATAGACATTAAGATCTTGATAAACTCCGGCTATTCCACGTTTTGAATCCAAAACCGGTTGAGCACGATACTGATAATCCTCCTTAAAGGGATTAGGTGCCAGTTCATCACTCATTCCACCACTGTTACCACTCTGGGAAGAGCCACTGACTGTCTGATCGTTGGGGAATGTGGACTCATTGACAAATGGCACCTCGTTATTGTTCATAACACTACCGCCGCTTATGTAAGGTATCTTATTGAACTCCCGATAGAAGTCGAGCTTGAATCCCTCGTGAATCTGACATTCGTCGGAGAGGAAGTAGCTGTATTTGTTGAACTCCTCGAAAGGTGTGAGCGCAGGTTCACCGGAACTGTAATCCACCAATCCAAGCATAATGCCCGTTGGCTGAAGGGAGCTGTGCACATTGTGGGAGTATCTGTAATTGGCAGTCAACCGCACGTTGAAAACGCCTCCGAACTTTTTGTCAAAAACTATGTCATAGGGAGATACCTTCTTTATCGGAGTCCGCTGTGCTGTCTGTTCAGAAGCATCTGAAGGTAACGTAAAACTCATAAAGTAGTTGCCGCTGACGATGACATTGGATTCATCGGTTGACCTGCGATCTTGTTCCGCATTCAGACTGTCAGGGACCTTAAAAAGCAGACACGGACGGCAGCCCTTTTCGAAATGATTGCCGGTCACCTCGACTACCGATTCCTGAATCAATACCTGCGCACCATTCTCCAGGTGATTGTTACGGAAAGTCAACCCTTGGCATCCACTCAGGACCACATCCATATTAATGATGCAGTCGGAGATGGAACCTCCGTGACAAGAGCGTACATATATCCCCTTGAAGAACTGCTGTTCCTCCGGATTAGGAGAACCCACGTCTGTACAAGAGTGCGTAATCTGCAATGCGTCGCCCAGAGAAGGGATCTTTATCATATACATGCTTTCATGTTTCGCATCCCTCAGTGAGTCGATTGCATTTCTGATATTCCGGTGCAGCTGTATCGAGCAGTCGGTAATCTTCCTTAGATCCGTATAATGGTCAGTCCACTTTATGGCCATGGGGAAGTTGTACCATTTGACATTCTGAAAGGTGTATCCTCCTGCGATTACGCAACACTCCTTACGGGCTATCTCAATGTGATTTTTAACAGCAATGTTACCGAAATTCTCCGTATTTGTATAAAGAATATTGAATATCGCAAGGTCTTTCATCGCGCTCACATTGAGAGGGAACATTGCCACCCAATCATCGTCAGCGTCATCCTTATTATCTCCGTTCTTTTTATCTTCTTCAAGGTTGATACGGAAAATTCCTCTGTCAAAAGGCGTGGAATAGTTTGTCGCGATGAAGTCTTTTTCATTGTACCCTAAATTTTCGATAAAGGGGATGATGACCGACCCGACACAAGCGCAGTCCATATCAAACCACCCACGGTCATTCCAGATCTTGAACAATTCTTCATCCTGGGTGCCCGCGCTCATATTCCGACAGGTTTCACCGGCGAGCGTTATCCCTATCGGCAATTTGATGGGATGGCTGATGTAATAGTTACCCTGCGGCAGAAACACTTCTCCGACACCTTTAAATATTATTGCTTTGTTAATGGCAGCGGAACAATCATGGAGTTGTTTGAAATCTTCGCGCTTCCCGCTAAATGCGTGCACGCCCTTTTGTTTGCCCGCCAATTGGTCGAACCACTGTGGATAGGCGCGGTCGGTTATCCAGGGACCTGTCACTTCCAGGAAATCACCGAAAATCTGCTCTGAACCGGCTTTAATCACAGTGTTGTTGCCGATAAGATAAAATTTAGATAATTCTGAAAGCGTGGGCAAATCTTTCAGGCCTCCTTGTTCCGCCGATATCTGCTTTCGGGGTGAATTAGCATTTGCACTTGTCGTAAAGCAGCCACCTTCAAAAATCAGGGTAACATCTTCGGCAATTTCAAGACCGTAATGAACATCTTCTTTTTTCAACTGCTCCGCATTCGCTGAGCTACAATGCTCCACCATTTTGGAAAGATCCACACGAAATTCCTCCGTCTTCGGGAAAACAATTTCTGATTTAACCAGATAAATTCCGGAATTTTTTAATTCTGAGGGAGATGTCAGGACTTTGACCTCTCGATTTTGAAAATTTAACATAAGATAAAAATTTAAAAATTATATAATTAATCGACTTGCAATAAGGCATAGTGATTTCAAATGCAAATATATGGCTTTTATCTGAGATGTGCAAATAAATCGGCAAATTTTTTTTGAAAATATTTTTCGAGGGCACTTTTTGACAGTAAAAAGGTAATCTGTAGACGCGCGTAAATACACTCGAAGTCGACTGATTCTCCCCTCGAGATATTTGATATTTAACCTTGGCTTGTAACCAAACTGAAAGCGGCACGCCCCGGGAAGAGGGGTGTGCCGCAGTTATTTCTTTATATATGTAAGGCGAGGAGGGGATTAGCGGTTCATGGCGGCGAGATGCGCGTCGGAGGGGTCGACCGAAAGGATTAGGATGAAGCGGCCGGAATTGTCGGCGGTTTCGTGCTCCTCTACCAGGCGGATGTCGATGTTGCTGTCTTCGTAATCGCCTGCCACCTCGAAGAGTGCGTCCGAGAGTTCGTCAACGCCCATATCAAGCCCCATGTCGAGCAGGTCCTGGAGCAGCGTGCCGCTGAAGGCCGTCTGCTGCGCGTTGGCCGCATCGCGTCCGCCGGTGTCGTAGGGGAAGATGAAGAAGTAGCCGTAAGTGGCGAGTTGGTCGGCGTTGTCAAACGAGGCGTGGGCCGAGACATCGGGCGTCATACCGTAGTAAGCCACGCCATAGCCGTCGGCGCTTTCCAGCCACAGGCCGTATTCATCCTCTTCGGGGGTGAGGTTCATCACCTGCTGCGAGGCGGCGATGTTTCCGGCTTTGTCAAGCGATGGGTCGAGCACGCCGTAAACTTTCGTCATAAAATCTTTTGCCGTCACATTGACGGGGAGCGTCACCGTTGCCAGAGGAGATTTCGTGGCCACAACGCTCTCCGCCGCCTTGTGCCGGGCAGAGGACAGACCCGCGGTAAGAAGCAGGGCTATCAGCAGGGTCACTGTTCTTTTCATCTTGATTTTAGTTTAAAAAAGTTGTCAAATATTTTGGTTTTCCCGCAGTTGTATAGAGGTGAAGTACACGTCAGGGAAACAAGGGGCGTTTTTTGCCGCTCCCTTTAACTTATTGACAATTTAAGCGTTATAAAGTTGAATGAAATACCCTGTTTTTTTACGAAACATGCCGATTTTTTTATGAAACACCTCGTTTTATTACGCCACGGTCAAAGCGTCTGGAATCTCGAGAACCGTTTTACAGGTTGGACCGACGTCGAACTCTCCGATAAAGGGCGGGAAGAAGCCTCCATAGCCGGCAAAAAATAGCCGCCGCAGGGCTGCTGCCTCAGTATTGCTTTACCTCTTACCTGAAACGCGCCATCCATACCCTCGACATAGCCCTCACGGCCATGGACCGCGTGTGGCTTCCGGTGGTGAAAGACTGGCATCTCAATGAGCGGCATTACGGCGCGTTGCAAGGACTCGACAAGGCGGTGACGGCCGACAAATACGGTGCCGGGCAAGTGCATGTCTGGCGTCGTAGCTACGACGTGCAGCCTCCCGCACTTGCCGCCGACGATTCCCGTTTCCCCGGGCACGACCCGCGCTACGCCTTATTGAGCAAGGAGGAACTGCCGCTCACCGAATCGCTGCGCGACACCATAGCGCGCGTGCGCCCCTGCTGGGAAGAACTGATAGTGCCGCAACTGCAACTGCGCGACACCGTGCTGGTGGTAGCCCACGGTAATTCGTTGCGCGCCCTGGCCATGATGCTGCTTCACATGACGCCCGAAGAGGTGATGAAAACGGAAATTCCCACCGGAGCCCCATGGGTCTTCGACCTCGGCGACCGTCTCGACCCCCTCGCCAACCGGTATATTTAACGGAACTGCCCGGCTACGCAACGGTGCCCTGATTTTTGGCTAAGAAAGTCAGCCGTGGAGAGGGGCTAAAAAACAGAACCCGAGGGTCGGAAACCGACTCTCGGGTATGCGCTTCAGGATGGGCTTGAACCAACGACCCCCTGATTAACAGTCAGGTGCTCT
>OHBJ01001124.1_pt1 | contig 18282 bp, 16 predicted proteins | sample 1577241 | NCBI WGS metagenome assembly OHBJ01 (sample SAMEA3541594, study PRJEB24748) | human gut metagenome | biome: human gut; feature: human-associated habitat; material: faeces | place: China | collected 2012 | reverse complement strand
GGGTTCGATTCCCCCACGGGCTACAAGAAAAGGTCTGAACAAAAGTTCAGACCTTTTCTTGTATAGTATATCTGATTCTATCAGAAGATTACTCCCAGACGGAAACCGGCATGATTCTGCCCCTCAATGTCGCAAGTCAATGTCTGCGTCTTGTTGGTAGCATAACTATAGTAGCCGGCTACATGGAATCCCCATTTCTTTCCTGTCGGATAGATCTTCAGACCGATTTCCGGAGAAACATAAAACCCCCACGATTTGTCGTACACACCTCCGCTACCAAAATAAGTAGTATTACGGGCAAACATAGCACCCGCCTTCACTCCGATGTAAGGCTTTACATAACGGTTGGTAGAAAGATTATATGCTCCCATCACGCCAAACGGTACTTGAAATGCCGAACGCTGCTGGTCGGTAGTCAGTGACTCTGTAGGCGACAATGACAAGGTCTGACGCCCCACATACTTATGATTGGTATGGAAAGAAGCAAAGACTCCAGCTTCCCAACGAGGCGTAAACTGATAGCCCAACTCATAGTTCATTCCCCATCCGCTCAACTTATCTGCAAAATCAGTAGAAAAAGGCGCATTCATCTGCCAGTCCACCTTCAAAATAGTCTTGCTGATATCGAATTGCGAAAATCCTCTTACAGCCACTCCCAGACACATAAAGGCCAGCAGCGCCATCTTTTTCAATACATTTATCTTCATTTCAAATTCCTCCTCTAATTAATTAACCGATTTAATATAAGGTGACTGTTCAAAAGCCTGTACCACCGAGTTCTGCAACATCATCTGATTAAACTGCCCGCTGTACTGGAATCCAGACGCACTGGCATACCATACTACCGGAAGGTTTTTCTGTGCACCGCCTTCATCGGCAGTCAGGTCGACCATCTCCATCACCAAGGTATTGGTATTATAGGAATAGGACACAGGATACGGATAATACCATCCGGACCAGGGACCCCAGAAGCCATAGTCCCACCAGCCGCCCCAGTATCCACCGGTAATGACCTGAGTTGTCTGAGCTACGTAGGAAAGCTGCAAGCCCACATTGGCTTCTTCCTTCTTTTCCGGATCAAGAATACGAGTATATCCGCGCACATCCATTTCTGCAGCTACCTTATTAATAATAGCCTTTGCATTCTCATCCTTCCAGTAAGTAGCACGATACCCGCCGGCCTCCAAAATACTGTCAGGCAAGAAATAGGTTTTATAGCTACCAAAGTCGGCATCCTTATCATAATCGGTATAGACTACCAAATCCGCGTCCAGCTGATTCATGTCAGGGTCTTTCTCACATGCCGACAACCCCAACAACAGACACGCAAAAAACAACATTTTTCTCATAATTCATCTTGTTTTATTAAATTGAACGCCCTTTAAATACTGAGCTCTTGAAAGACGGAAGTATCACCCCGTTCAGGGTCAGACGATTAGAATTAAAATTCGGGGTAATGGTAACCGTGGCATTATTCGTTCCCTTCGGCATACTAATATCCAAACGAGCCGAAATACCAGTGCCCATCACATTCATAGATAAATAAAGCGTACCTTTCTTGTCAGTCTTTACTTCGTAAGAAGAAACCTTTCCGTCTACCGTCACACCTCCCAATCCGTTTGGGCCTGCAGCCGGAATATTAAAAGCTACCTGCACCACCGCATTTTCTCCGTCTACAGAAACGAAATTAGTATTCGATGTCACGTAGGCCGTCTGCCCGTACTTAAACACCACCTGGTCTGCTTCAAGGGTAAATTTCCTTGCATTAACAGCTTCCATGGCTTCTGCATGATGAATACTGTCTATTTTCTCTTGAAGAGCTTTCTTTTCTTCTTTGGTCAACTCAACTTCTTGAGCCTGAATATGTCCGACCATCAAGGCCAGAGCGCATATCAGAATTGATACCATTTTTTTCATACATCTATGTCTTTAATTGATTACATACTATAAACAACGGATTCAGCGTTTTGCTGCATAATTCCTGTTTAAAAAAGTATAATGTATTTCCTCGTTTTCAAATAAAATTGTTATCTTTAGAATATATAAAGAAAAAATCTATTCATTACCTTAAAAAAACCGTACCATGACACACATCAGCGAAATAACCTTATTGATTGCCGTCATTGCACTGGCCCTCTGGCCGGTCGTATTGTTTGCCTTGCGTTTCTTGCGCGAGCGTCAGAAACGGTTGGAATACATTGAAAGAATGACAAAAGACGAACAGGACGAAGTCACCACAAAAGACCTCGTCATCAGCGTACTGAAGAAAATAGGCTGCCAGCCTAAGGTGAATGAAGAAAATCACATCACCTTTAAATATCAGGGAGACGATTTCTATATTGCAGCAGAAGAAGAGAACCGATTTATCATGATCTGGAATCCTTGGTGGGGCTCCATCAATGCCGATAACGAAGCGCTTCCCTATCTGAAAGAGATTATCAATTTAGCCAATGTAAACTCACTGGTCACTACCGTCTATATGGTGGACGAGGATGAGAAGACCATCGGACTGCACTCCCGTTGCCACACATTTTTCTCTCCCAGAGAAGGAGAACTGGAAGAACACATGAAAATGCTGCTGGACTATTTCTTTGACATGCACAATGTGATAAAGGACAACATGAACCAGTTAGGCCAGGCAGCTATCAACGAGGAAGAGAAAAAAGAACGCGTAAAAGTAAAAGGCTTCTCCGCCTATAAGGAAAACACCATGCCTATTGAGACGAAGAAGGAGGAAGAGAAGAAGGAGTAGGCTCTTCGTCATGCTTCCTCATACTAAACTCACAGCCGCAATACTGCTGGTTATAGAAATTATATTCCTTGATAATAGCTATACGGCGTTCACTCAAGCCACCCTTGCGCCAGTTCTGTTCCCACCAGGTTACATCGGGATAAGCAGCTACAGCCCAATGCCCTGCTTCATTAATCTGCTCCAGACTTTTCCAGCGAGAGGAAGCTAACGTGGTCGTGATGACTGAGAAACCGTGCTCATGTGCATAACGGGCCGTATCGGCCAGACGCATTTTGAAGCATTTCAGACAACGCCCTCCGCGCTCCGGTTCGTTTTCAAGTCCGGCCACCGTGCAGCGCCAGGATGCATGGTCATAATCTGCATCTATAATATCCAAGCCCAACGACTGGGCATAGCGGGTACACTCGTCTTTACGGATATTGTATTCCTCCAACGGGTAGATATTCGGATTACAATAATAGATAGTAGGACGTATGCCATGATTTAACAGGCATTCGATAATGGCCGATGAACACGGTGCGCAACAGGTGTGCAGCAAGACTTTGTCGGCTCCACCGGGTACTTCCAATTCAAATTTCTTCTTTTTCATCCTTTCACTCACCTTTATTCACACGAATCAGACACTTCCTCCGCATAAGAAGCAAACAAGGGTTGCAACAGTTCCGGTATATCTATCCCCTGCTCGCGTATTCCCTTCAGGCAGTTATGCGCTTCTTTTGTCAGAGAGAAATACATTTGCCGCTTGTCTTTCTCGCCCAAAGCACGCACTAACAGATTCCGCTCCTCCACCGCACGAATCACCTTGGAAGCATGCGAGGGAGTCAACCCCGTACGCTCTACAATCGTACTAGCTGCTACCCGCTCCTTGCCAATAGCACATAACACCATGGCTTCGTTCAGCGACACTCCATGCGACTGCATCAAACAGGATTCAAGTTCAGAGAGAGCCCGAAAGAGCTCTCTCATCACACAAATACATTTTATTTTTTCCATACTTAAATAAACAGATTTACATTGGCTTCCTCGGCACGGTCCATATAGGTCGCTACCCCACCGATGGTGACGTTGTCCAGCAGTTCCTCCTTTTTCACTCCCATCACATCCATCGACATCTGGCAAGCAATGAATTCTACTCCATTATCAATGGCCTGCTGGCGAAGTGATTCCAACGAATCGATTCCTTTACAATTCATGATGTAACGCATCATCTTCGTACCTATACCTCCCATGTTCATCTTTGAAAGCTTGAGTTTCCGGGAGCTGGAAGGCAACATCATGCCGAACATTTTTCCAAAAATGTCTTTCTGCACCAAGGGTTTCCGTTCCTTCTTGATGGCATTCAGTCCCCAGAAGGTAAAGAAAATGGTCACTTTCTTGCCCGTAGCCGCCGCACCATTAGCCAGCACAAAGGTAGCCAAAGTTTTGTCAAGGTCATCACTGAAAAGGATGAAAGTTTTACCCTTCTCTCCCACGTCCTGACGGGAAGTCTCTATGGCACAAGGAGTCGCTTTCTCTACCACTACCTTATAGATTCCCCCTTCCGACTTTGAAGAAAGGAAGCGGTTTCCGGTAGTACGGCACCATGCCTCTGCGTCTCTCGGAAATCCGGCATCCGTAGCATGAATTTCCATCTGCTCACCGGCTTTCAGTTCCTCCATCCTTTTTTTCAAACGTAAGATAGGACCAGGACACTGTATACCACAGGCATCTACCACATGAACCTTTTTACAGTCCGAATTTCCTTCTGCTGTCTCACACGAGCAGGCTACGGCACATGTTTCTTCCGGCTGGCAAACCGGAGTAACCGCCGCATTGTAGGTCTTGATACCTCCTATCAGGTTACGCACATCTTTATAACCGTTTTCTTTCAGAATGTTGGAAGCCAGATAACCGCGCAACCCTACTCCACAATACAAGAAAACTGGTTTGTCCGATGGAATCTCCTTCATCCGTGAACGCATCTCATCCAAAGGCACGTTCACTGCTCCAGGAATGTGTCCCAGTTCATGCTCGTCTTTTGTCCGCACGTCTACCAAGGTCACTTTAGTCAAATCGGCCTGCTGCAACTCTCTCCAATAAAGAGGAGTCATCTTGCCGTTCAAGATATTTCCAGCCACATACCCCGACACCGCTACCGGATCTTTAGCTGAAGAGAAAGGAGGTGCGTATGCATGTTCCAGTTGCATCAAATCATATACGGTTCCTTTCTGCTTGATGACCAGTGCATATTCGTCAATGCGCTTATCCACTCCATTGTATCCCACAATCTGCGCCCCATACAAGCGACCGTCTTCAGGAGAGAAAGTAATCTTAATGTCCATCTGCAAAGAACCGGGATAGTAGCCGGCATGCGAACCTGAGTGAATGGTTGCCGACAGATAAGGTATACCAAAAGTTTTCAGACGCTTGGCGGGAAGTCCCGTAGAAGCCACGGTCAAGTCAAACACTTTCGCTATGGCTGTCCCGATAGAACCTTCATATTTCACCCGGTTGCCAAATGTCATGTTATCGGCTACGATACGTGCCTGACGGTTAGCCGGTCCAGCCAGGAAGTTCAACCACGGCTTACCGGTAATCGGATGCGGATATTCAATGGCATCACCTACGGCATACACCGACTCATCGGAAGTCTGCAGATATTCATTTACATAAATACCCTTCATTTCTCCTAACTTCAGTCCGGCTTCTACGGCCAGACGAGTTTCAGCCCGTACACCAATGGAAAGAATAACCAGCTGAGCTTCTGCCTGCAAACCCGACTGGAATTTAACTCTCAGTCCGGAATCGGTCTTTTCAAAGGCTTCCACTGCCTGTTGCAAATACAGTTTGACACCCTTCTGTTGCAGATGACCATGCACCAGCGCTGCCATAGAGAAATCAATCGGTCCCATAACCTGATCTGCCATCTCTACTACAGCCACCTCAATACCGGCATGGTGAAGGTTCTCGGCCATTTCCAACCCAATAAAACCACCTCCGACAATCACTGCTTTCTTTACCTCATGGCTCTGCATATAAGCCTTGATGCGGTCTGTATCTGCCACATTCCTCAGGGTAAAAATTCCTTCATTATCGATTCCTGGCAAAGGAGGACGCACTGGCGATGCCCCCGGGGAAAGCAACAATTTATCGTATGTTTCTGTATATTCTTTTCCGTCCGAAGTACGTACCTTCACTTCTTTACGGGCAGTATCAATTGACATAACCTCCGAACGTACCCGCACATCGATGCGAAAACGAGTGGAGAATGCTTCCGGAGTCTGTACAAACAAGCGGTCGCGCTCCTGAATTACCCCACCTATATAATAAGGTAAACCACAATTGGCATAAGAGATATATTCTCCACGCTCAAACAGAATGATTTCAGCCTTTTCTGTGTTTCTCCGAATACGGGCAGCCGCAGTGGCTCCACCTGCTACCCCACCTACAATTACATACTTCATATCTATTTATTTTCTTTGTTATTATTTTCTAATGGAAACTTTTTGCAAAGAAAATAAATAATTACATAAAGAATAAATTTCCAATGGAAAATATTTACCAATTAAGCATTATTAAGGGAAATCGTCTCTTTCTAAGCTAATTTCTGGTAAGCCAGTCGCGGAGTTCCATTACGCACATAGATAATTCCACAATACACAAAGCCTGTAGAAAGCAGCAGATGTTGCATCACCTTGTTGTCTGCATGGGTATCGGCACGCAGGCACGGCCACTGACGGAAGCACCAGTCCACACACAGTTTTCCTATCCCCTTGCAGGAACCGTCGGATGCCAGCCGATGAATCACATAATAGGGAGAGTCGTCTCGCCATTCCCCGTTTTCAATGCGTGCATACGTCGGATCGGGTCCCTGAATGAAACAGAAGGTAGCCACTGCTCTTCCATCTCCCGTTACACACACATAACAGTGAGAAGCCTCTATTTCCTCCTGTATCATCTCCCGCTGGGGATAGCCGTTAATCCACTGATTAGGGTTTCCCGTACGACACATGAAACGACGGGCTTCTTCAAATATCTCCATCAAACGGTCCAAATCATCCAATGTAGCCTTGCGTATCTGTAAATTCATAAGTCCTTTCTATTTTGATAAACCGACGCAAAACTAATGGTTTTCTTCTGTTTTATAGAGCAGGTTTCTTGTTTTTTTGAAATAATGTTGTACCTTTGTGACAACTTCAAAAACAAATGGGGCATTAGCTCATCTGGCTAGAGCGTTTGACTGGCAGTCAAAAGGTGGCAGGTTCGAGTCCTGTATGCTCCACTTTTTCCTTTTCTACTCCACTTGACTTTTCCCTGATTAAATATAAAAACAGACCTTGTCTGACTTATTCAATTTATTATTATGCACAGTATTTTAATCATAGAAGACGATAAACGAGTAGCCGATTTGCTAAAAACCGGACTGGAAGAAAATGGCTATCACACCATGGTGGCATACGATGGAGTCATGGGGCTTCGTCTGTTCCAATCTCACTCTTTCCAGCTGGTTATTTCAGATATTATTCTTCCCAAATTGGATGGCTTTGAACTCTGCAAAGAAATACGCAAAGCAAATCCGCATATTCCCGTACTCATGCTGACAGCCTTAGGGTCAACCGACGACAAACTAGATGGATTTGATGCGGGTGCAGATGACTACATGGTAAAACCTTTCGACTTCCGGGAACTGAACGCACGCATTAAAGTGCTTCTGAAAAGAAAAGCAGAAGCAACTGTATCTGTCGTTGCTCCCGAGAAACTTACCTACAAAGACCTTCAAATTGATACCAACCGCAGGGAAGTAATGCGCCAAGGTAGCCTCATCCGCTTATCTCCGAAAGAATACAACCTGCTTACTTACATGGTGCAGAATGCAGAACGGGTCATCAGCCGGATAGAAATTGCCGAAAAAGTCTGGAATACCCACTTCGATACCGGTACCAACTTTATCGATGTATATATCAATTACCTGCGCAAAAAAATAGACAAAGACTTTGAAACCAAACTGATTCACACCAAACCTGGAATCGGATTTATTCTTACTGACGAAAAGCCATGAAAATAAAAACCGCACTTACGCTCAAAAATACCGGAGTCATAGCTGTGGTATTTCTGCTTTGCATGACCTTAATCTATCTGGTCAGCGAGCATATCCGAAGCAATACCTTCTTCCATAACCTGAAGAGCGAAGCTGTCACCAAAGTACATCTGTTCCTGCAAAACCAGGTAGATGCCGACATCATGCAATCCATCTACCTGAATAATAAGGAGTTTATTAATGAGGTGGAAGTGGCTGTATATACCACAAACTTTCACATGCTCTACCACGACGCCATCGACAATGACATTGTCAAAGAGAATCCGGAAATGATTGCCCAGATTCTTCAACAAAAGGAAATTGAATTTTATATCGGAAAATACCAGGCCGTCGGGATGGTTTATCCTTTCAACGGACAGACTTATATTGTAACGGCTGCAGCTTACGATGGTTACGGACACACCAACCTGCTGGAACTTCAGAAAACATTGGTTATCCTGTTCTTTATCGGCCTCCTGCTTTTATTTATTACCTGCTATTTCCTGGTTCGGGCATCCTTAAAACCTATCCGGGAAATCGTAAAAGAAGCAGAAACGATTACCGCTTCACGTATTGACCAGCGTCTGCCTGTAAGAAACGAGAAAGACGAATTAGGAGAATTAAGCCAGGCCTTCAATGAACTATTGGAGCGACTCGAAATTTCATTCAACTCCCAGAAAATGTTTGTCAGCAACGTGTCTCACGAAATGAGAACCCCGCTGGCTGCCCTTATTGCGGAACTGGACTTATGTCTGCAGAAGGACCGTACAGAAGCACAATATCGCCAAGCCATGCAGAACGTGCTACTAGATGCCCGACGAATGACAAAACTGATTGACGGGCTGCTTAATCTGGCTAAAGCAGATTACCAGAAAGAACAGATCAAGATGCATGAAATTCGGTTAGACGAATTGTTGCTCGATACACGGGAAATCATTCTTCGTGCCCATCCGGAATACCATATCGAACTGATTTTTGAACAGGAAGATGCGGAAGACGACCGGATGATTACCGTCATGGGTAATGACTACCTGCTGAACATCGCCTTTGCTAACTTGATTGAAAATAACTGCAAGTATTCAGACGACAAATCTTCTTTCATCCAGATTTCCTACTGGGATAAATGGACCATTATCCGCCTGTCGGATGACGGAATTGGTATGTCGGATGCAGAAAAAGAAAAGATTTTCACCTTGTTCTACCGAGGAGAACAAGAACAGCATGCGGAAGGACATGGCATCGGTATGGCGCTTGCACAGAAAATCATCGCCCTGCACCAAGGCAGTATAGCCGTACATTCAAAACAAGGAGAAGGAACGACCTTCATCATCGAACTTCCTCACATTTAATCTTTTAACGCATCCATTCAAAGAAAAATAAACTATATTAGAGTGGTATTAGAAAATTAGTCTCACAAATTCTAATAGTTTTCTAATACCACTCTAATATTTCTCTAACAGTCTCTGTCGGGGGCATTGCCTACTTTTGCCACGTGAAAAGAAAACATAGTAATCACCCTATGAATTTTAATGATCATGTGGAAGAAAAGAAAAAGTAGCACCACATTCACCTTCAATGGCGAAAAGGTATTTTTAGCAGCAAGCCAGACACTAGGCACAGTTTTCAGCTATTTCCAGACAAGCCGTATCGGACTTACACAAGAAGAAGTGGAAGCCAGACAGTCTCTCTATGGGAAGAACGAAGTGGAACATGAGCAGAAAAAGAACCCCATATCGACTTTCATCAGAGCTTTTATCAATCCTTTTATTGGCGTACTCACGGCGCTGGTCATCATTTCTTTTGTACTCGACGTGCTGCTGGCCAATCCAGGAGAACAGGACTGGACTGCCATCATAATTATTCTGACTATGGTTATTGCCAGCAGCATACTGCGTTTCTGGCAAGAGTGGAAAGCCAATGCCTCCAGTGAAGCTTTACTGAAAATGGTGACCAATACCTGTTACGTAAGACGAGCTGGTAACCAAGATGAAGAAATCAACATTGCAGACCTGGTTCCCGGAGACATTGTTATGATTGCTGCAGGAGACATGATTCCTGCCGACATGCGTATCATCGAAGCAAAAGATTTGTTTGTAAGCCAGTCTTCCCTGACGGGAGAATCAGACCCGATAGAGAAACGTCCGGAAGCCAAAGGAAACAAGCACAGCAAAGGAAGTGTAATTGAGCTGGAAAACATCTGCTTCATGGGCTCTAATGTAGTCAGCGGATCAGCTACCGGTATCGTGTTTGCAACCGGCAACAGTACGTATTTGGGCACCATTGCCCGCAGCATTGCCGGACACCGTGCGGCTACAGCTTTCGACAAAGGAATCAGCAAAGTCAGTTTCCTGCTGATACGATTCATGCTTATCATGATTCCGTTCGTTTTCCTGGTAAACGGTGTGACAAAAGGCGACTGGCTGGAAGCATTTATATTTGCCGTATCGGTAGCTGTAGGACTTACCCCTGAAATGCTCCCGATGATTGTTACTGCCAACCTGGCCAAAGGTGCCGTAGCCATGTCAAAGAAGAAAACCATTGTAAAAGACCTGAATGCCATTCAGAACTTCGGAGCGATGAACATTCTCTGCACGGACAAAACCGGTACCCTTACCTGCGACCAGATTGTATTGGAAAGCGCCGCCAGCGCCCGGTCGATGACCTCTGCCTGCCCGTCCGCATAGGGAGCCAGCGCCTGCAAAGCCATGGCCGTAATATCCGCGTCCAGCGCATCGCCGGTCAGCGAAAAACCGCCGTCCTCGCCCTGCGCCGATACGATGGCCTCGATGATCGTCTCTCTGGTATACCGCGCGCCCTCCGGCGCCTGATACCCTCCGGCATCCAGCGCCAGCAGCGCGAAGATCCATCCGTTCAGCCCCTGTGCGCCGGGGCCGCCCTCTACCACGCAGTCATAGCAGCCGTCCGCGATCAGGTCGATGGTTGTGCCGTCCGGCTTCGTACCGAAGGCCGCGGCATCGCCGCCCAGCGCCGTCACCGCCAGCGCCACGCGGTGCCACTCCGTGGCTTTGTTGGCGGACAGGCCGCCGCTTTCCGCATAGGCGCTCTCCACATAGGTCTTCAGCGCCGCCAGGTACGTCTCATAGTCCTCGCCGATGCCGCAGCGCGCCATGGCGATGGCGTACCAGTCCGCCACGGAGGACTGGCCCGCCGGCAGTATATCCTGCCGTGTCAGCAGCGGCTCGCCATCGGTCAATTGCTGCCGCTGGGCTTCCACAAGCTCCCGCTCCATCTGCGCGTAGTCCGTCTCCTGCGCCCACGCCGCCGTCACCGCGCCCGCCGCCATACAAAGGCAGCATGCCCACGCCGCCAGCCGTCTGATCGTTTTCCTCATTCCGTCGTCTCCTCGTCCTTTTTCCTGCCGCACACGGAGCATACTCCGTCCTCGTTGTATGTGTGCTCGCCTGTGGCGGGCAGCGTCACCGTGCCCTCGCACCGCACCTGCGTTCCCCCGATGCTGCCGACAGCGAGATAGGACACATACCCGTCCTGTCCGCAGGTGGCCTCCACACGGCCGTTCTCCATCAGCGTACCGTCCGCGCGGGACGCGTGTATGGTGCCGCTGCTGCCGCAGCGGGTACAGGTGAACTCCGCCGTGCAGCTCTCACCCTCCTGCTCCCACACAACGCCGCCGCTGCGGTAATCATGCCCCAGCGCCGGTATGCTCTCGGTCTTTGTTTCGCCGCATTCGCCGCAGGTCAGCGTCTTTTCGCCGCTGTCGGTGCAGGTGGCCTCCCGGGTGACCTCCTCCGTCCACTGGTGCTCGTGAGCCCCCTCCGCCTTGCCGCAGATGGAGCACTTCCCCTCCACAAAGTCGTGGTGCGGGATATACCGATCCCCCAGCCATGTACCGCAGTACGTCCGCAGGTTGCCCCGGACGTTGGCCGCGTCCGCGCCGCCGATGTCCTTGCCGTAAGCCAGCGTAAACGCGATGGTCACCACGTCGCCGTCCCCTAAAAATACGTTGCTCAGTCCCCGTCCCGGATAGTACCCGTTCACCGCGCACATCCAGCCGGAGCCCTGTGTGTAGTCAAACTCGCCCAGACTGTCCTTGTAGCCCTCCGGCTGTCTGACAGTCAGTCCGTCCAGCGTCAGCAGCGTCTGAAGCTCCTCCGGGATAGCCGCACCGGAGAAGGCGTCGCTGCATCGGATGCGCTGCAGGTAGAAGCCCACGTCCAGCGACCCGCTGTACGATGCGGGGAAGCCGTTGTCCTCCAGAAACTCCTTCACCACATAGGAGGCCGGCTGCCCCTGCTTCACCTCATAGCCGCTGTCCTCCGCCAGAATACCCAACCCCAGAACGGTGGCGTCCAGCCGCAGCGTCACGCTGCCGATGACCTCGCCCTCCTCCTTGAAGTGGTAGTTGATGACGTGCTTTTTGTAGGCGGAATTGCCCCGGTCGTCCCATGCCCATATCTCCACCGTGTGCTTTGACACGTCACCCACGGCGCCCGCCGTCAGATACAGCCGGTACTCCAGCGTCTCGCTGCCGGTATACTGGGTGATCTCCACCCCGTCCAGCAGCACCCTGATATGGTTGTGATAGATCGTCCCCTGCGAGTTATAGGCGTGTACCGTCAGCACGAAGTTGGCATTGGACGTATCATAGTCCGCATCATCCGGCAGATTGGTTTCGATGACGGGAGGATCATCGCCCACGGTCTTGTTGTCCTCGTCGGCCATAGCCGCCCGATAGACAACGGTCTTTGTGTAGGAGCGCACCACTGTACCGTTCTGATACACCAGCAGCGTGAAGATATTCTCTCCCTGCGCCAGCGTCACCGTGAACCGTCCGTTGCTGCCGCTGCACCGGGTATTCCCCAGCCGCACCTGCAAGTACGCGCCCTCCTCCGGGTTTTCCAGATAAGCGTAGAAGGAGAATTTCCCGTTTTCCAGCTCCTCGAAGGCGATGGTCTTGTTGGTAAGATCCGTCACCACCTGCATCCGGGGCTTTTCATCGTCCTTTTTATCCTCGTCTGCGGGCGCATCGTCCTTCTCCTTGTCCTTGTCACCGCCGTCGGATTCCTCCTTCTTCGGCGTTTCCGGCGTTTCCTGGGGCTTTTGCTCAGGCTGCTCCTGCGGCTCCTGTCCGCTTCCCTCGCCCTCACCGGTGCCGCCGGTGGATGCTCCCTCCGCCGCGCTGTCGCTGGGCTTCAGCGGCACCGGCGTCAGATTTACCCCCTGAAACGGCCGATCCGCCACGGCGACGTCCGCCGGCATGCGGTCTGCCCGCAGCAGCATGGAGCCGAGCACCGCCGCCAGAAGCGCCAGCGCGATCGCCCCGGCGCCCCACAGAATATGCAGTTTATGGCGTTTCCAGAAATTTCCCATATCGATCCCGATTTGCTCCGTTCACAAAATAAAAGCCCGCCTGTTACCGGCGGGCGCATGTATGTCCTTTCTACAGAAAAAGCGCCGCTTTCCGACAGGAAAACGGCGCACCTGTCCACAGTAAGGGATCATTTCAGCGGAGAGAGCGCCCGCCCACCAGATCCTGACAGTGTAATTCTCCTGACTCACGCCGCGGAGATCGCTCTCCCCGTTTGCAGCCTACCTTCTCGTGGGTCGCGCCCACAATGGCGGACTTTCGTCCCGGCGGTTTTCACCGCTTCGGTGCATCCTTGCGTTCACAGTGCCGGTCGCGTGGGGTTTGGGTACCCCGTTCCTTTTTCACCGCTTCCTGCTCCCTCGGAGCGTTACAGACAGCGGCTACACTGGATAAACAGATCCTTGATTGTCCTCTGTGCGCCTGTCCTTGCAGCCACACAAAACTAAGTTTAAATTATAATGGTATTGCCGGAGCTTGTCAACCCGCAGCCCCTATTATCTGCGGCCTGTATTCTGCCCCTTCTCCTGCTGCTTTTTCAGCTTCTCGCCCACCTTTTTCATGATCTTCATGCACAGCGCGGAACTGGCAGCCAGCAGCGCTGCACCGGCCAGAAATTCCTTCTTCTTCATAACGGTATCCTCCCTTTGCACATCTGTCCTTGTTTTACATTTATTGTCATTTTATCACACCGGCGGCGCTGTTGTAAAGCGTTTCTCGCCGCCACATTACCGAACCGTTCGGTTATTCGCCCGAATTCGTCAAATCATTCACATTTTCCCCTGCTTATTGCGGAAAATTCCTTGTGGATTTGACGGAGCAAAGCCCTGAATTTTTGGCGGGTTCACCAAAAATCAATGCACTGACGATTTCTGCCCTTCCTCTTTATTTACTTTACCGGGGAAATGTGCTTTAATAAGGCTGTACGTTCAGGCGCATTTGCGCCTCAACAAAATTTGAGGAGGAAAAGTACATGGTACAGTTTGCAAGTAGAATGAACCTGCTGAAGGGCTCCGAGATCCGCGAGCTTCTGAAGCTGACGGCACAGCCCGACATACTCTCCTTTGCCGGCGGCATGCCCGCTCCCGAACTGTTTCCCGTGGAGCAGATGATGGAGGCCTCTATCGCCGTCCTGAAGGAGCATGGCCGCGAGGCTCTGCAGTATTCCACCACCGAGGGCTTCCCCCGCCTGCGCGAGCAGATCGCCGAGCGTATGCTGGCCAAGAACAATATCCACACCGACAAGGATCACATCCTCGTCACCTCCGGTTCTCAGCAGGGTCTGGACTTCTCTGCCCGCGTGTTCCTGAACCCCGGCGACGTGGTTCTGCTGGAAAGCCCCTCCTATCTGGAATCTCTGAATATTTTCCAGTCCACAGGGTCTTATCTGGTTCCGGTTCCCATGGACAGGAGCGGGATCCTGCCCTGGATGATTCCAGGAACTTCTCAGGGAACGGCACTGCTTTACACAATTCCCACGTTTCAGAATCCAACGGGAAGGACCATGCCTCTGGAGAGGCGAAAAGAGCTTCTTATGTGCTGTTTAAAAAATAATATACCTGTCATAGAGGATGATACTCTGTATGACCTGTGGCTGGACGAGGTGCCTCCGCCTCCTTTGAAGTCTTTGGATGGGAACAATAATGTGATTTATATTGGAAGCATGTCAAAATGTTTTTCTCCTGGCCTCAGAGTTGGATGGGTCGTGGCGCTATGCCGGGCTGAACAGCCGCACGGAGGAAGACTTTCTCGCCTCGCGCGGAGAATATCTGGCCGCGCGGCTGATGGCTGATCTGCTCGGCTTTGAATTTGTCGACGCGAAAGACTGGCTGCTGTTTGACGCTGCGGCAAAAAAGAAGCCAATGCTCAATGGAATTGTCAGCAGAAGAACAAGAGAAATCGCCAGAGCCTCTGAACCGGTGAAATATTTGAGAACCAGAAAACCCCCGGCATACAGTGGCAACGAACAGAGCAGCTCCCAGCCAATGAAGCTGAAATCCAGACAGAACAGCCGCCATTTGTTGCCGTCCATAATCCGCCGGGATTCTGTGATCGCTTCATTTGCAGTCAACGAAGGATGCTCGGACATGATGTAAGGTGTCATCGCATAGCTGTATGTTTTCACGATTCCCGGAATCACCAACAGCAGCGACCAGAGGGCGATGTACAGACCCTGCAGGAATTTCATGCAGAAGCCATCCCACAGACGGTCTTTCTGAGAGAACAAGTCCGAGATGGCAGCATCATTTCCATCTACAAGGTTCAGATTAAAATGAGCATATCCCAGTTGAACTGCACCGCCCACGATCAGTTGGAGGATTGCCCACAGACCAATGCCGACAAGCAAAACAGCAAGCAGCCGACCGCCGTTTGGCTGGGCGAACAGGTTAAAATGAATGTCCTTTGCCTGATTGGAATTGGAAACGACACTGTTGGAACTGCTCACAATGGTAGCACCGAGCGCACTGGCGGCAATACCTGTCAGAACAGCAGTTTTCCATTTTCCGCGCAGAGCATCGAGAGCGAGCATACGATAGTCGGCAGATATTTTCATAAAGGCAACCTCCTGTCTGAAAATGGCAAGTATGTGTGAAAAGGAATATGATATGCCACTTTAATTTAGATACGTTTGAAACGCTGAAAAAATTGCAGCATGAATGAAAAAGAGGCTGTTGCACCGGCTTTTATCCGTGTGCAACAGCCCCTTCCTTTACTTCAGCAGCTTGTCCAGTTCATCATATTGCATTACTGGAGCTTTGCAAGGATTTCTTCAGCCGTCATACCGCTGGCAAGCAGCTTCTTCAGCACATCTTCTGCTTCGCCCTTCTTTGCTTCTTCTGCTGCCTTTGCTTCGGCGGCAGCTTTTTTGTTTTCGGCTTTGGCAAGTTCCTTGGTGGCGGCTTTCAATTCTGCTTTCTTGGCTTTCAGCTGCGTCTTCAGATCATCGAGATTTGCAGTCAGCGCAGCAACCTCAGATTCGATTTTTTCCTTTTCGGCGGTCTTTTCTGCAACGACGGCTGCATAATCAACGCTGGCCTTTACAGTACGAGCCTTATTCTTGCTTCCCTTGGGTCTTGCCATAATAATTTCCTCCCATACAGTGAAATAATTTGATACTTACAAGTATATTCCAAATAGTCAGAATTGCAATAGGTAACCTGAGCTGTTTTCAACTGCCAATGCAAATCTTATTCGGTATGCCCGAAGATCGTCGCAAATGTATTCCTTCAATGGTAACAATCATGGAGATTAGTGTTTATCTGGAGATTACCAAAGGATAAATAGAAGCAGTATTAAAGCCGTTCACCACGCAGATTTTCCAGCGTGGCGAACGGCTTTTTTGCTGCCCCTATATTTACAGGTAGGAGGAATCGAAGAAGTCTTTTAATGTAATTCCTAAACCCAGACAGATTCTTTCAATCCCCGAGTACTACCGCTGGGAGCAGAGCTTCTTCCTGCGCCTGCTGGAAAAGGGCCTGGTCTACCGCAAGAAGGCGCCCCAGAACTGGTGCCCCTCCTGCCACACCGTGCTGGCCAACGAACAGGTCATCGACGGCCTGTGCTGGCGTTGCGACAGCCATGTGGAACAGAAGGACCTGACCCAGTGGTTCCTGCGCATCACCGCCTACGGTGACGAACTGCTGCAGGACCTGCAGAAGCTGGAAGGCGGCTGGCCCGACCGCGTGCTCTCCATGCAGCGCAACTGGATCGGCAAGTCCACCGGTGCGGCCGTGCGCTTCGGCCTGCCCGCTCCCCTGGACGGCGTCGACCATCTGGAAGTCTTCACCACCCGTCCCGACACCGTGTTCGGCGTGACCTTCCTGACCTTGGCCCCCGAACATCCGCTGGTGGAAAAGCTCATCGAAGGCTACGAAAAGGCCGACGAAGTGCGCGCCTTCGTGACCCGCATCCGCAACATGGACCGTCTGGAGCGCCAGTCCGACAATCTGGAAAAAGAAGGCATCTTCACCGGCGCCTATGTGATCCATCCCTTCACCGGCCAGCAGGTGCCCGTGTGGCTGGGCAACTTCGTCCTGGCCGACTACGGTACCGGCGCCGTCATGGGCGTGCCCGCCCACGACCAGCGTGACTTCGAATTCGCCCGCAAGTACGGCCTGCCCGTCAAGGTGGTCATCAGCCCCGAAGGCGAGGTCCTCGACCCCGCCACCATGGAAGCCGCCTTCACCACCGAAGGCGTGATGGTCAATTCCGGCGACTTCGACGGCATGCCCAACACCGACGGCAAGAAGGCCGTGGCCGAACGTCTGGAAAAGGAAGGCAAGGGCAAGGCCACCACGCAGTTCCGCCTGCGTGACTGGAACATCTCGCGCCAGCGTTACTGGGGCGCCCCCATCCCGGTCATCTACTGCGACAAGTGCGGCGTGGTGCCCGAGAAGGAAGAGAACCTGCCCGTGCTGCTGCCTCTGGATGCCCATGTGCGTGAAGACGGCCGCTCTCCCCTGCCCGAGACCGACTCCTTCGTGCGCTGCACCTGCCCCGTCTGCGGTGGCGAGGCCCGTCGCGAGACCGATACCCTGGACACCTTCGTGGAGTCCTCCTGGTACTTCGCCCGCTACACCGGCGCCCGCAACACCGAGAGCGCCTTCGATATGGACGCCCTCAAGTACTGGCTGCCCGTGGACCAGTACATCGGCGGTGTGGAACACGCCATCCTGCACCTGCTCTACGCCCGCTTCTTCACCAAGGTCCTGCGCGACCTGGGCTTCTACCCCGAAGGCCTGGACGAGCCCTTCACCAACCTGCTCACCCAGGGCATGGTGCTCAAGGACGGCAGCAAGATGTCCAAGTCCAAGGGCAACGTGGTGGACCCGTATATCCTGGCGGAGAAGTTCGGCGTGGACGCCCTGCGGTTCTTCCTGATGCGGACGTTCCCCTTCGGCTCCGACGGCAACTTCTCCAACGAACTGCTGATCCAGACCATCAACACCGACCTGGCCAACGACCTGGGCAACCTGGTCTCCCGCACCACCGCCATGGTGGGCAAGTACTTTGGCGGAGCGCTGCCTGCCGGGTGCGGCGCCACGGAGATGGAGAAAGAGACCGCCAGGTCTGCCGCAAGCCGGGCATCCACGATGTGCTTCGGATCTGACGATCCCAACGATCCGGTCC
>OHBJ01001120.1_pt1 | contig 18330 bp, 13 predicted proteins | sample 1577241 | NCBI WGS metagenome assembly OHBJ01 (sample SAMEA3541594, study PRJEB24748) | human gut metagenome | biome: human gut; feature: human-associated habitat; material: faeces | place: China | collected 2012 | reverse complement strand
CAGCGACTTCTACGCCGCGCAGGCCAGCGCCGTCCAGCAGCTGCTCGCGCGCCGCTTCGGCCAGACGCTGCACGGCAGTTACACGCTCGTGCTCGCGAATGGCAAGGACGACCTCGCGCGGGCCGTTAGCGACTACTCCGACATGACGCCCGCCGAGGCGAAGAAGACGGTCGGCGAGAGCCTCTGGCTCGAGAATGGCAGCACGCTCTTCCTCGACACGGCGGCACTCGACTCCGAGCGCCAGCAGATCTTCAGCATGGGCGTCATGCTCACGCGCGTCATGGAGGCACAGGCCATGGGCGGCACCGAGAAGGAAGTCGCCTGGCTCGCGCGCGGCGCAGCCTACCTTATCGGCACCCTGCGCCTCGAAGAAGAGGGCCTCGGCAGTCTCGCCGACTACCGCCGCACCTGGTACAGCGTGCTGCAGGAGAAGGGCCGCTTCCCCGATGCCGCCAGCCTGACCACGCCGCAGGCCTACGAGCAGGCCATCGCTTCCTTCGGCGATGAATCGTGCTCTATCGTCGCCGAGCTCGCCGCCGACGACCTCTTCGCGCGTCGCGGCTGGGGCAGCTTCGTCAAGTGGATGCGTGCCGCAAACCTCGCCGACGGCGAGAAGGCCTTCCAGAGCGTCTACGGGACGAGCCCTGCAGCCTATGCTTCCTCAGCGTCCGCGCGCCTGCTGCGCGAGATGAACAGAGAAAGCAGCATGTATACACGATGAGCCCCTTTACAAATGAAAAAGACTATGATAACATAAGAGTCGTTCAAGCGAGTGCGCTTGTACGAGACGAATAGTCATATGGCAATGGCGCCATGCAGAGGTGATACTTCCGATTCGTATGATCCGGATGTTTTTTCTGCATGGCTTTTTTGTTGCTCAATTTTTAAAAGGGTGGTATAAACATGGACGAGTTACTTTATGTGATTCCTGCAAACTCCGAAAAAGAAGAAATCCTGAACACGCTCAAAGCACATCCCGAGATCAAGTTCGTTTCGCTGGTCGGCATCGACATGGCTGGCAACGATACGGATGAGAAGATCCCGATGCGCATCTTCCTCAAGGATATCGATGAGTTCTATGCTGGCACGGCTGTCCAGACGGATGGTTCCTCCGTCGTGCTGACGGGTATTGCCACCCTGAACAACGCAAAAGTCGATATGCCGGTCGATCCTTCCGTCAACTGGTTCGTCGACTACAACATGGAGAACTACGACGAGGAGACGGGCAAGCCGATTGGCACGCTGCGCATCCCGTCCTTCCTGATCCACGAGGGCAAGCGCGTCGACTCGCGTGCCGTCCTCGCTGACACGCTCGCTTACGTCAAGAAAGAGCTGCTGTCTCTCTTCAAGGCACATCCGCAGATCTCCGGCATCGAGAGCGTCAACGGCACGGATGTCACGGACATCCAGTTCACCTCCGCTACGGAGCTCGAGTTCTGGGTCAAGACGCCGCTTGAAGATGCTGCCATCGAAGAGATGTCCGCTTCGCAGGTCCTGCAGGAGCAGTACTGGGAGCGCACGCACGGCATCGTCCGCACGGCCATGGAGCAGTGCCTGCTCGTGCTCGACAAATACGGCTTCAAAGTCGAGATGGGCCACAAGGAAGTCGGCGGTCTCAAAGCACAGATCGACGAGAGCGGCCGCATGACGCACGTCTGCGAGCAGCTCGAGATCGACTGGCGCTTCGCCGATGCCCTGCAGGCTGCCGACAACGAGCTCTTCGTCCGCACGATCGTCCGCGAAGTCTTCCGCGGCATGGGCCTCGAAGTCAACTTCAAGGCAAAGCCGATGATCGGCCTGGCTGGCAACGGCGAGCACACGCACATCGGCATGGCTGCCATCACGAAAGACGGCAAGCTCCACAACCTCTTCACGGCTGACGACCAGAAGAAAGACTTCATGAGCGCCATCGGCTACGGCTCCCTCATGGGCCTGCTCAAGAACTACGAGGTCATCAACCCGTTCGTCTCCGCAACGAACGACTCCCTCAACCGCCTCAAACCGGGCTTCGAGGCTCCGGTCTGCGTCGTCACGTCCCTCGGCCATACGCCGGAGATTCCGTCGCGTAACCGCACAATCCTCGCCGGCCTGATCCGCGACCTCAGCAACCCGTATGCAACGCGCTTCGAGCTGCGCGCCTGCAACCCGTACACGAACACGTACCTCGTCCTCGCAGCCATCTACTCGGCTTGCCTCGACGGCGTCAAGGCCTGCGCTACGCACACGACGGCAGAATGCCTCGCCGAGATCTCTAAGGATGCCGGCGAAGAGGGCTTCTACCTCGAGAAAGACCGCGCCTACCGCAGCGAAGACGATGTCTTCGAAGATTACACGGAAGAAGAGCGCACGCGCCTCTTCGGTGCTCCGCCGGCTACGGTCTGGGAGAACATGCAGAACTTCGAGAACTACCCGGCTAAGCTCGCCGTCATCACGGCTGGCGGCGCCCTGCGCGACCAGATCATCGAGGCCTTCCGCGCCGGTGCCCTGACCCGTTGGAAGACGGAGCTCATCGCTCGCATCATCCCGGAGAACCGCGACATCGTCCGCGCCGCTAAGGAAGCCAAGGCCGACTTCGTCACCGACCTCGATTCCTACAACTGGAACAAGATCAACGGCATCCGCAGCTACCTCGCCAAGGACAGCATCGACGAGAAGTCCCTCTTCACGCTCCTCATCAACGCCCTCAACGAAGGCGACTACGCAACCGCATCTGGCCTGCAGGTCGAGATGTACGACAAAGTCGAAGAGCTCAAGAGCCTCTACGACTCCTATGTCAAGAACATGATCTGATTGCCCAAAGCAATCTAACGATAAAAAGGCACCGCTTCGGCGATGCCTTTTTTCATACATCCACGAGCACGAGATGGTTATAGAGCCTGAGAAAGGAACGGTGACGAAATGTCAGCAGATATATTGTTCCACGAGGAACCCGGACGGATTTACGCAGAAGATGAAAACGGTAAAGTGATAGCAGAGATCGTATTCCCCGAGGTTCGCCCCGGTGTCTGCGAGATCATGCATACATATGTCGATAACAGCCTGCGCGGCCGGGGCATCGCAGGAAAGCTCATGACCCTAGCCGTCGCCGCCATAAAACGAGAAGGCAAGACGGTAACAGCGTCCTGTTCTTATGCGGTGAAGTGGCTGTCCAGGAGAAATGCCAAGAGCTGAGGCGTCTGCCCCTTCACGCTCCTCATCAATGCCCTCAAAGAAGGTGACTACGCAACTGCATCCAGCCTGCAGGCTGAGATGTATGATAAGGTCGAAGAGTTCAAGAGTCTCTACGACTCCTATATCGAGAATATGATCTGATTGCCTAGGGCAGTCTGGCGAAAGAAGGCATCGCTTCGACGGTGCCTTTTTTTCATAGGCTGCCCAAAAGTAGCAGGATTCTTTAGATAGATGGCGAAGTTAAATCTTAGTTGATTCTAATGCAGGATACTCTGTCAGAGATTTGGTGTTATGGAGAAGTGGGGCTGCACCGATGGACATATTCAACAATACGACAAAGGTCGTGAAAGATGACCTGACCAAGAAGATCAAGGCTGGCAGCAAAGTAGCGATTGCAGCGGCTAGTTTTTCTCTCTATGCGTATCAAGCGCTCAAGGATGAATTAGAAAAATGTGACAGCTTTCGCTTTATCTTCATGTCACCTACTTTTGTAGCCGAAAAGACCCCGAAGGAGAGAAAGGAATTCTATATTTCACGCTTACATCGTGAAAAGAGCCTATATGGTACGGAGTTTGAAGTCCGCCTTCGAAATGAGCTCAAGCAGAAGGCTGTGGCGAAGGAGTGCGCGCAATGGATGCAGCGGAAAGCTGCTTTCCGTACGAATGTGACACGAGAGGGGATGAACAACTTCCTCGTAGTAGATAATCCAGAAGACTGCTATACATATTTGCCGATGAATTCCTTTACGACGGTTGAGCTTGGATGTGAGCGTGGCAAGAATATCAGCAATATGGTGACACGTTTTGAAAGCCCCTCTAGTAGGGAGTTTTTGCAACTGTTTGACAGTATCTGGGATGACAAGGAAAAGTTACAGGATGTCACTCAGGATGTCATCAATATGATTAATACAGTTTATCAAGAAAATTCTCCTAAATTAATTTACTTTATGACGCTCTATAATATTTTCAATGAGTTCCTTGAGGATATCTCTGAGGATGTCCTGCCCAATGAAGCGACTGGATTCCAGGACAGCATCATATGGCATAAGCTCTATCACTTCCAAAAGGATGCGGCACTGGGCATTATCAATAAACTGGAACAATACAACGGTTGTATCTTGGCCGATAGTGTAGGCTTGGGCAAGACTTTTACGGCACTGGCTGTCATCAAGTATTATGAAGGACGAAACAAGAACGTATTGGTGCTCTGTCCAAAGAAACTTTCGGAGAACTGGATGACGTATCGCGGCAATTTGGTGAACAATCCCTTGGCGGCAGATCGCTTCCGTTATGATGTGCTCTACCATACGGACCTTTCGAGAGATAGTGGTATGACTGCTATTGGCCTGCCAATTGACCGTATCAATTGGGGCAATTACGACCTGATTGTCATTGATGAATCCCATAACTTCCGGAATGGCAATGGCACGGATACACATGGCGGCGAAAAGGAAAATCGCTATATGCGCCTGATGAATCGAGCAATCAAACCTGGCGTCCGTACAAAGGTACTGATGCTATCGGCTACGCCTGTAAACAATCGGTTCTATGACTTGCGCAACCAACTGGCACTGGCCTACGAAGGGAATCCGCAGGAAATCAATGAAAAGCTCGACACAAAGTCAGATATTGACACGATCTTTCGCAATGCGCAGAAGGTCTATAATTCTTGGTGCAAACTGCCTGAGCCTTCACGGACAACACAGGCATTGTTGTCCCGACTGGATTTTGACTTCTTCGAGATACTCGATTCTGTCACGATTGCCAGATCTCGTCACCACATCCAGACGTATTATGATACCAAGGATATTGGCTCGTTCCCGAAACGCAATAAGCCCATCTCGCTTTATCCGAAGCTTACAGACCGAGAAGGAGCTATCAACTATAAAGAAGTCTATGAATGCTTATCTTCATTGCATCTCACGATTTATACACCGACGCAGTTCATCCTGCCCAGCAGATTATCGAAATACTTGTCGGAAGAAGAGACGGAGAACTTCCGCAAAGGGCGTGAAGTTGGCATTCAGCGTCTCATGAGCATCAATCTTCTGAAACGAATGGAGAGCTCGGTACACTCCTTCTTGCTCACAGTACAGCGTGTCTATCAGTACATTCATGATACGGATGAGATCATTGAGCAGTTCAAGCGGAGCGGGACAGGCAGTTTGGAAGAAATGGCGGACTTGTCCAAGACGGCGTTTGACTTTGATGGCGACGACCAGAATACAGACTTCTTTACGGTGGGGAAGAAGGTAAAGATTGATTTACGTGATATGGACTACGTTTCTTGGCAGCGCGATATGGAGGACGATTTAGAGACACTGTTGCTCCTGATTGATATGGTAGAGGATATCAAACCGGGGTATGACTACAAATTAAACCAGCTGATTCATGTGATAGCAGAGAAAGAACAGCATCCTATCAACCCAGGCAATAAAAAGGTCCTGATCTTTACCGCATTCGCGGATACGGCTGAATATCTTTATGCAAATCTTGCTCCTCGGGCAAAGGAGCTCGGTCTCAACACAGCCCTTGTTACAGGCAGTGTTGAGGGGCGGACGACGATACCAGGCTTCCGTGCCGAGATGAATCACGTGTTGACCTGCTTCTCACCACTATCAAAGGACCGTGATGTACTCTATCCAAAGGATAAGAATCATGATATCGATATCCTGATTGGTACAGATTGCATATCGGAAGGTCAGAACTTACAGGACTGCGATTACTGCATCAATTACGACATCCATTGGAATCCCGTGCGCATCATCCAGCGATTCGGACGCATCGACCGTATCGGCAGTAAGAATCGCGTCATCCAGCTGGTCAACTTCTGGCCAGACTTGACCCTTGATGAATACATCAATCTCAAAGACCGGGTCGAGACGAGAATGCGCATATCGGTCATGACCTCAACAGGAGATGATGACCTGATCAATGCGGAAGAAAAAGGCGACTTGGCTTACCGGAAAGCACAACTAAAGAAGCTGCAGGAAGAAGTCGTAGACCTTGAGGATATGACTTCAGGCGTCTCCATCGTGGATTTGGGCCTCAATGACTTCCGTATGGACCTTCTTGCTTATATGAAAGAACATCCGGACATTGACCATATCCCGCTGGGCATCCATGCCGTAGCACATGGTGAGAAACCAGGCGTGATATTCGTTCTCAAGAATGTCAATGCAGATATCAATATCCGGAACCAGAATCGCCTTCATCCATTCTATATGGTCTATGTGGGCATGGACGGGACAATTCTCACAAGCCATCTGCAGCCTAAAGATATGCTGGACGAGATGCGTCATATTGCTAAGGGCAAAGGCGTACCGGACCAGACTCTGTGCCAGAAATTCAATCGAGAAACGAAAGATGGCAAGGATATGAGCAAAGTGTCCAGACTACTGGAAGCGGCCATTGGCTCCATTGTCGAAGCAAAGACAGAAGAAGATGTAGCCAGTTTCTTCTCGGCGGGTGAGACGACATTCCAATTAAGTGGGTTCTCTGGCTTGGAAGATTTTGAGTTGATTTGCTTTATGGTGGTGAAATCATGATTGACTTCCCTGTATCTACGATTGTCCATCGCCGCTTGCCGAAAGAGGCCTTTTACAAGTACCTTCATCTGTCGGCGGCGCTTAAATCGAGCTTTGTTTCAGATGTCGGAGAGATATCTGTAGCAAACAGCCTGACCAAGAAAAATCTGAACTTGGAGAAAGAAACAGATACTAAAGAGATTTTGCTCCTTTCCATCATCCTGAAGAAGAGGGCATTCGATGGGAAGATTCTCGAGGTGATTGCTCGTCAGAATCCACACAAGCTGGTCTTTTTGCTCTCGTATGAGCAAGAGGCGCGGCTAGCGGTCTATCATAAGAAGCTGTATTATTCTGCATGGATGTCAGAAGATGACATCGAACTCACCTTGTCTGGAGAGACTTTAGATGCAATCTGGGACGATCTCGTTCGCCAGATTGCGCTTCATTCACCATCGGTAGAGCAACGTACAGAACTACTCGAGCAACAGTTGAAACATCAGGATGAGATTGACCGATTGAATAAACTCATCAAAAAGACAGAAGCCGCTGCTTGGAAGGAAGTCCAACCGAAAAAGCGATTTGCCATATATACACGATTGCAGGAATATAAACAGAAATTGGAGGAACTTACACATGGAGAAGCTTAAGATGCATACACCAGATCTGGCAGAGGAGAACTACAAGAAGTTGGCAGCATTGTTTCCGAATGCTGTGACGGAGACGATTGATGAAGAGGGCCATGTTGTTCGTGCGATTGATAAAGACGTCTTGATGCAGGAAATCAATACAATAGTCGTAGATGGTGACCAGCAGCGATACCAGTTCACCTGGCCGGATAAGCGGAAGTCTGTCCTGCTCGCGAATCAGCCCATTGCCAAGACGCTGCGTCTGGATAAAGAAAAGTCTGTCAGTCACGATGGTACACCGGGGGGGGGACATTGATAGCGAAAATATTTACATCGAGGGCGACAATCTCGACGCCCTGAAGCTCCTGCGGGAGACGTATCTCGGCAAGGTCAAGATGATTTACATCGATCCACCCTATAATACAGGCAATGACTTTATCTATGAAGATGACTTCTCACAGAGTGCTGCCGAATATGCAGGTAATAGTGGGCAGACCGATGAAGAAGGCAATCGTATGGTGGCGAATAGTGAAAGTAATGGGCGCTTTCATACTGATTGGCTGAATATGATATATCCAAGATTAAAATTGGCAAGGGATTTATTAAGTGAAAATGGAGTTATTTTTATATCGATTGATGAAAATGAAAATAGTTCTTTAAAAATAATTTGCGATGAGATTTTTGGTGCATCAAATTTTATAGCGGAATTAGTTTGGAGTGCTGGTAGAAAAAATGATTCGAAGTACGTATCCCTATCTCATGAATATATTTTGTGTTATTTCCGGGATATAAATAGCATCCAAAATAATAATGTGATTTGGAGGGAGAAAAAAGAGGGGCTAGAGGATATTTATTTGGAGTACAATATCCTAAAAGAAAAATATAAATCTAACTATAAAGAAATAGAGAAAGGCTTAAAGAAATGGTATAAAAATCTTCCGGATAACTCACCTGCTAAAAATCATGCACATTATAATAAGGTTGATAAGAAAGGGATTTATTTTTCTGATAATATTTCGTGGCCAGGGGGTGGTGGACCTAAGTATAATTTATATCATCCTGTTACAGGGAAGCCTGTAAAGATACCATCTCGTGGATGGCTTACGAATGAAAGTACTATGAAAAAATGGATTGATGAAGGAAGAGTGGATTTTGGCAAGGATGAAAATTATGTACCGACTTTAAAATCTTATTTAAAAGATAGAGAATATGCAGTTCCATATAGTGTTTTTTATAAAGATGGAAGAGCATCTTCCAAACGATTGGTATCTTTGATGGGCGATAAAGTGTTTGAAAATCCTAAAGATGAAGAGATAATCCAACGATTAATTGAGTTTTGCGGGACTGATAATGAAGACATTATATTAGATTTTTTCTCTGGATCGGCAACAACAGCTCATGCTTTATTTCTTGCTAATATACATCAGAATAAGAAAAGAAAGTTTATTTTGGTGCAACTTCCGGAATTTATCAATCCAAATCATTCAAAGTCTGAACGCAGTAAAAAAGTGGCAAAAAATGCATTAACACTTTTGAATAAACTTAGCTTACCCGAAACTATTTGCTCCATTGGTGAAGAGCGAATTCGTCGTGCTGGTAAAAAACTTAAAGACGAAACTGGTGCAAATATTGACTACGGTTTTCGTTGTTTCAAAGTCGATTCAAGTAATATGAAAGAAGTTTACTATCGTCCAGCCGATGTTAGACAGCTGTCACTGGACCAGTTGACAGATAACATCAAGGAAGACCGTACGCCAGAAGACCTGCTGTTCCAGGTCATGCTGGATCTTGGTGTGCTGCTTTCGTCTAAGATAGAAGAGCAGGAGATAGCCGGAAAGAGGGTATTCTCGGTAGCGGATGGTTATCTGATGGCCTGCTTTGATAAGGACGTGACAGAAGATGTCGTGACGCAGATTGCCAAGAGCCATCCATTCTATGCTGTATTCCGCGATAGTTCCATGGCAGATGACAGCGTAGCAGCGAATTTTGAGCAGATATTTGCGACGTATAGTCCAGAGACAGTAAGGAAGGTGCTTTGATATGGCAGAGATGAAATTCAAATTCACCATCCAAGACTATCAGACACAGGCTGTGGGGAGTGTGGTTCGCGTTTTCAATGGCCAGCCATTTCAGGATAAGCTTACCTATCGTCGCGATACAGGCAGTCAAATCTTTGAGCCAACCCTTTTTAGCGGCGACTCTTCTGGTAATGAGCTCGATATGGGATTTGCCAATGCGCCAGTCGCGCTTGACTCGATGCAGCTCCTACGAAATATCCAGGAAGTACAGCGTGATGCCAATATCAAGGAGTCCTCGAATCTGGCAAAGCATATGGGTGCTTGCTCACTCGATGTTGAGATGGAGACCGGCACGGGCAAGACGTACGTTTACATCAAGACAATGTTTGAGCTGAATAAACAGTATGGCTGGAGCAAGTTCATTGTGGTCGTTCCATCGATTGCTATCCGTGAGGGTGTGCAGAAAAGTTTCGAGACGATGCAAGATCACTTCATGGAACAATATGGCAAGAAGGCTCGCTTTTTTATTTACAATTCAAAAAGGTTGACGGATATCGATGATTTTAGCTCCAGCGATAATATATCGGTTATGATCATCAACGTTCAGGCATTTAATAGCTCTTTCAATAAAGCAAAGAATAAAGAGGGAAGAGGTGGCGATAAAGCAGCCCGTATCATTTTTTCACCAAGAGATGAATTCGGTTCACGAGTCCCGATGGATGTCATAGCTGCTAATCGTCCAATTATCATCATGGATGAGCCACAGAAAATGAGCGGTAAGAAGACACAAGATGCGCTTAAGGAATTCAATCCCTTGTTCATCTTGAACTATTCAGCTACTCATAAGGAACATCATGACCTTGTCTATGTCCTCGATGCATTGGATGCCTATCAAATGAAATTAGTCAAGAAGATTGAAGTCAAGGGCTTTGAGCTCAAGAATTTGCGAGGTACAGATGGTTACCTATTTTTGGAGGATATCATTGTCTCGCCGACGAAGCCACCCATGGCCCGTTTAGAGTTTGAGATTGGCTATAACAAATCCATCAATCGTGAAACGCGTATGGTCGGTGTAGACGATGATCTCTATGCACTTTCTAAGGGAATGGAACAGTATCGTGGTTATCATATTAATGAAGTCGATCCGATTCGCCGTATCGTGACATTCACGAATGGCGTAGAAATCCATACAGGTGATGTATTAGGCGATGTCAGTGAGCAGGATGTTCGCCGCATCCAGATTCGCGAGACTATTCGCTCTCACTTTGAGAAGGAAAGAGAATTATTCAATCGAGGAATCAAGACCTTATCACTATTCTTTATCGATAAGGTGGAGCATTATCGAAAGTATGATGAGGAAGGGAATGAAGTCAATTCAGAATTTGGACAGATGTTTGAGGAAGAATATACGGCTATCTCAAATGAATACTTGACATTGGCAGATTCACCCTATCAACAATATCTTCGCAGTATTGAACCAGCGAGCACACATGCTGGCTATTTCAGTATCGATAAGAAGGGCCATAAGATTGACAGCACGATCAAGCGCGGTACAGATATCAGTGACGATGAATCTGCATATGAGCTGATTTTGAAAGATAAAGAAAAGCTGCTGTCGTTTGACAATCCAGTTCGCTTTATCTTCTCGCACTCTGCTTTGCGTGAGGGGTGGGATAATCCTAATGTATTCCAGATTTGTACGTTGAAACACGGCGGTGACAGCACGACGAATAAACGACAGGAAGTAGGGCGGGGGCTTCGCCTCTGTGTCAATCAAGATGGTGATCGAATGGATGAGCACATCCTGAAGGAAGAGGTCCAAGAAATCAATAAACTCACGGTCATCGCCAGTGAGGGATATGCGGCATTTGTATCCAGCTTGCAGAAGGATATCCGAGAAGATCTGTATGAGCGTCCAACAAAAGCAACAGCATCGTACTTCGCTGGGAAGAAAGTCAGAGTGGGCAAGGATATCGTCACAATTACTGATGACCAGGCAAATACGATATATTATTATTTGGCACGCAATGGCTACATCAATGAAGATGGTCAGGTGACTGATACATATCGGGGCGATGCCGAGAATCATACGCTGCAATTACTTCCTGAGAAAATAAGGGATATGGCAGAAGGCGTCCATAAGTTGATACAGGGCATCTTTGATGAACATGCTCTTGATGGTATCATCGAAGATGGTCATGCAACCAAGATACAGGAAAACAAACTCAACGAGAATTTCTATAAGAAGGAATTCCAGAATCTCTGGCATGCCATCAATCATAAATATAGTTACACAGTTCACTTTGATAGTGAGGAGTTAATCAGGAAGGCAGTCCAATACATCGATGCAAAACTATTTGTCTCATCGCTTCAATACACGGTCATTAAGGGAACACAGGGGAAAGATTGGTCTGCTGATACAATTAGGTCTGGTGCAGGTTTCTCTGCAGAAAAGAGTCATACCTATGATTTGAAGCGCGCTGAAACGAGTCAGGTCAAATACGACCTCATCGGTAAGATTGGCGCAGGGACACATCTTACCAGAAAGACTGTAACGACTATCTTGCAAAAGATATCTCCTGCTAAGTTTGCAATGTATCAGAGTAATCCAGAAGAATTCATTGCAAAGGTCATCCGTCTTATCAATGAACAAAAGGCAACAATGATTGTCGACGATATTACATATAATCAAACGGACGGGACCTATGATGCAGAAATTTTTACTGCAGAGAAGAATAAGGATTTCACCAAGGCGTATCGAGCCAAGAAGAATGTCCAAGACTATGTTTTTGCTGATGGCACCGCAGAGAAATCTGTTGAACGGAGATTTGCCGAGGATATGGATTTGGATGATAAGGTCGTGGTCTACGCAAAGTTACCGAGAGGCTTCCAGATTCCGACGCCGGTCGGCCACTATGCACCGGATTGGGCTATCGCTTTTGAGAAGGGCAGTGTCAAGCATATTTACTTCATTGCAGAGACGAAAGGTTCGATGAATAGTCTAGATTTACGCCCAATTGAAAAAGCAAAGATTCAGTGTGCAAGAAAGCTATTCCATGAGATATCGACTGTTGATGTTGTTTATGACCAGGTAGATTCTTATCAAACTTTGTTAAACATGATGAAGTTGATCTGAATTTTACTGGGTTCCATATAATTGCTATATTAAAATAAGGAGGGAGTTATTACCGATGGGAAATGCAATAACAGGAAAAGAATATCCATTAGTGAAAATCTTTAGCTCGGATTTTGAATATCACATTCCTGCTTATCAACGTCCATATGCATGGACGAAAACAGAAACGGAAGAACTCTTTGATGATTTGTATGATTTTTACAAGACAGAGCCACATGATAGCTTCTTCCTTGGCAGTATTGTTTTAATTAAAGATGAGAGCAAGCCATATGCGGATGTGATTGACGGTCAGCAGCGACTGACTACATTATCCATATTATTCGCTGTTATGACGGACCTTTTTCAGACGCCATCTGTGAAAGATAATTGTATGGAATATCTACAGGAAAAAGGAAATGAATTAGCGGGCATCCCAGCACAACCGAGACTCTTTTTGCGTGAGAAAGACCAGCCTTTCTTCAATCGTTATATCCAGCATATAAGACTAGATGATCTCTTGAAGCAGGACCCTAAGAGCTTTAATGATGAAGCACAGGTCAATATACAGGAGAACTGTAGAGTTCTCCGAGAACGTTTTCAAGATATGTTCCCTTCAGAAAAGGAACTGATAGAATTCAGTAAATTCCTTTTGACGCGATGCTTCTTGATTGCTGTTTCGACAGCAAATCAGGATTCAGCCTTCCGGATATTCTCGGTCATGAATAGTCGCGGTCTTGATTTACTTCCTACTGATATAATCAAGAGTGAGACGATTGGGAAGCTCCCCGTAGGTATCCAAGATGAGTATACGAAAAAGTGGGAAGACTTGGAAGCAATGACCAATCGAGATGGCTTCAACGAAGTCTTCACTCACATTCGTACTATCTTCGTGAAGGAGAGACGTAAAAAGAACTTGCTAGATGAGTTCAGAGAATCTGTGATGAGTCGTGTCACACCGCAGAGCTTGATTGATGATTATCTGGACCCTTATGCAAGAGCGTATGTGCAGCTGAAGAATAGCTCATTTTCCTCAACACATTATGCGGATGAAATCAATCGACTCTTGAGATGGCTCAATAAGACGAACAACTATGATTGGATGCCACCAGCAATCAAATTTTTGGCGGAACATAAAAATGATTCAGCGTATGTTCTTTGGTTTGTCCGTAAGCTGGAACGATTGGCATCGTATCTCTTCGTGACAGCTTGTGATGTGAACTGGCGCACGGCTCGTTACAAATGGGTGCTCGTAGAAATGGAAAGTAGGCCAGACAACTCGTTGGCTAATCCTCTCCGCAATGTGGAGTTGACAGAGTGGGAAAAAGATGAATTCGTGACTGCATTGGATGGAGATATCTATATGATGCCATCTCAGCGCAGAAATTACGTTATACAGCGTCTGGATGATTTTTGTAGTGATCGTGGTGCTTTATACGATGATCAGCTTTTCACCATTGAGCATGTACTACCTCAAAATCCAGCGGAAGATAGTGAGTGGACACGGCAGTGGACAGGAGACCAGAGGAAGTTGTGGTTAAATCGCATTGCTAATTTAGTTCCCCTGACACGTCAGCGAAATTCATCTGCACAAAATTTTAATTTTACAAGAAAGAAAAAAGAATATTTTCAATCGAAGAATGGGACTAGCTCCTATTCGTTGACAACGCAGGTACTGAGCGTAGATCAATGGACACCTAAGATAGTTGAGAAGCGGCAGAGAGAATTACTCAATCAATTTATCGAGAAATGGGATTTGAAGGAAGATAAAAATGCTGCTGATGATACTGATTTCATGGTTGCCGGACGTGGCGGTGATGCAGTCGGTTATCTGCAAGATAATGGAAATTTTGTCGTGAAAAAAGGAAGCCGTATTGCAGCAACAACTACCTTAGGATCGCCAAAGAACTATATTGACTTACGAGATGAACTTCTCAAAGAAGGCGTCATTTCTGAGAATCAATTTGTTCAAGATTATATCTTCGAAAGTCCATCAGCTGCTGCGGCAATCGTCCTTGGAAGATCATCAAATGGAAGAAAAGAATGGACTAAATTAGATGGCCGTTCTATCATGAAGATGGGGAAATAAATAAACAATATGTAGATGAGAATCCTCTTCTAGATTTTTCTTTATAAAACTAATCAGGGGTCTATCAATTACTGCTTATTTGGTGTATAATAGAATTAGGATAGCAAGAGCGCTAAAGATGATTTGGGCAATGGGATTTTTAGTGTAAGCCCCGCATGTGCGGGGGTGATCCCCAGGCCCTGTCGGCTGGGACTGCATGCTTGTATTAAGCCCCGCATGTGCGGGGAGATTCCTGTCCTGACGATTGATCAAGCAGCGTTCGAGCATGAGCCCCGCACTTGCGGGGATGCTGGAATCTTATATCGTCATGAGCTTTGATAAGAGTGTCAAATTTGGGTCCGATGAGGGGAAGTTGGTGCAAGTCAAGCCAAGTAAGGATAATCGTGTAGATAGTTCCTGTTAACTGCCGCATAGGCAGCTTAGAAAAAGTATCAATCGTGCGGATTGCATTGCTGAGCGTTAACTGCCGCATAGGCAGCTTAGAAAGTGAGCTCACAAGCCTGCTCACGCCGCGAGAGCTTATCTGCCGCATAGATAGGTAAAACCTAAATCGTCCAGTGTATGATTCGCCAGTTTGATGGCCAACTTGGAGATGTGCATCCAAAAAGCTCCATTACATGAGCAGTGAAGCTTTGATGGTTCATTTTTATTTTTTCTGGATGGTCTCGTTCTATGGTAGGAAGCCGATGCGCTGGATGTCGGCGTTCGGCAAATACTCAAAGAGGTGCTTGAGGTACTGAAATGGGTTTAAGCCGTTGGTCCTGGCTGTCTTGACGACATAGAAAAATAGCCAGCTCCGTCGGTATACTGGATATACCGGCGGAGCTGGCTGCCCTTTCTCTGCGAAAGGGGGTGCAAATAGTTGAAAAGCCGTTGTTTTTAACTGTAAATTGAAGGAGCAACCGGCGATACGACCCGCCGGTTTTCCTATGCTTTGATTATACCATGAGCGACTAATGTCTGCAAGCGAATCAGGCGTAGTGGCGCAGGATGCGGGTGACGGCGTGGTGGTAGGCGTTGCCGAACAGGTGGAGGTGGTTGAGCAGCGGGTAGAGGTTGTAGAGGTCGCGGCGCTCGGGGTAGCTGGGGTCCAGGGGGCAGGCTTCCTGGTAGGCATCATAGAATTCGCCCGTGAAGCCGCCGAAGAGCTCGGTCTTGGCGATGTCGACTTCGCGGAAGCCGACGCTCACGGACGGGTCGATGAAGATGGGCTCGCCAGCGGGGCCTGTCATGACGTTGCCGCACCAGAGGTCGCCGTGGAGCAGGGACGGGAAGTCGGGTTCTATGAAGCGGTCTTCCAGATGTGCGAGCAGCTGCTCGGCTAAGCGTTTCTCCTCTGACGAGAAATACGACCAACAGAGCTTGAGGAACGGCTGCAGGCGCTGCGTGCGGAAGAAGTCAATCCAGCTGTCGGATGGGCGATTGTGCTGGCGTGTGGAGCCGGCGTAGTTGTCCTGCATGAAGCCGAAGCGGTGCCCGCAAGTGAAGGCAGTTGGATCCGAATGGTGGAGCTTGGCGAGCTCATAGCCGAGCTGCTGCCAATAGTCACGGCTTTTCCGGGCGCTCTTCACGTAGCTCAGCAGCAGGTAGTTGCGACCGCAGCCGAGTACCTCGGGTACGGGCAGGCCGGCTTGCCTCAGTGCGGCGAGGCCGGAGGCTTCTGCCGTGAAGAAGTCGGCTGCAACGTTTGCATGCACTTTGAGGAAGAGGTCGCGGCCGTCCTGCAATACAAGGTGATAAGCCTCGTTGATGTCGCCGCCTCCCACGGGAGCCTGTGCCACAATGCGTGCGTCTGGTCCGTAGAGGTGTTTCAGCTGGTTGGCAAGACCGCTGGGGAGTGAGATATTTTCCTTTTGACCGTACATTATAATGCGCCTCCTGATTCGACTGTGTGATCATGTACTGGTAGCTGTACATGATCTATTATAATCCTATCAGGGCGTGCGCTCCAGGAGTTTGATCTCGGCGTCCTGGTATGCCTGATAGATAGCTTTGATGAACTGATGCTTGAGGATGTCCTGTGGCAGCTGTGTGTAGCGGTTGATGAGATACGTGATGATGCGGAAGACGTAGTGGAGCAGAATGATGCCGATGATCTGGCAGATGATGAAGACGGCGAGGTGGACATGCGGCCCGCCGTACTGGATTTCGTAGGCCAGACTGTCGAGGGATAAGGGCATGACGGTCATCCTTTCTATGGAGATGAAGAATAAAAGAATATGTGAGAGCAATCTTGCTGTGTACAATTGCAAGACATTCTAAGGCATCTGGATTAGAACTTCCCTAGGGGAAAAGGGGATTTTGAGCAAGGCGCCTTTCTTTTCGAAGTGCCATGCGCTAGAATGAGATGCAGAAAGGGGGAGTGCCTATGTTCCGTGATCTGGCGCGTATGACGGCATCCTTGAAGGGGCCGCGTTACGAGGGGGCGTTGATTGCCAAGGCGGTATGGGAGTGTGGTCATGATGCAGGGGCCGGGATGCGCATCCTGCGCGATCACCACGGCCTGCTGGAGGTCATGGCCTTTGATGATTCGGGGCGGCTGACGCTTACGATGCTCTTGGGGCGTCCGGCACCGTCTCGGCCATCTGGACGGCTGATAAGGAGCAGGAGCCTTAAGCTGCTCGTGGATGGTGCGCCGACTCCTGCGCATCTCTCGCTCTGTTTCTCGGCGGAGTCGGTCCACGCATTCGTGCAGTCCGTCGGCGACACGAATGCGCTCCATGCGGGGCCGGCGCCGCTTGTGCCGGGGCTGGCCATCCTCGAAGCCGCGCTGCAGGGCATCGCGCCGGTGCGCCGTGCGGAGCTGCACTTCCGCGGCGCATCCTTTGCCGGAGAGACGATCGAGCTGTCCGTGCAGCAGTGTCTATAAACGCTGGACGCAGTCTCTGTGTCTTGCTCTGTACTATACGTCAACCAAGAAAGTTGATGATGTTGACAATAAAATGCGCTTATCCTATAATAAGGGACATGTACAATATAGAGAAAACTAGGAAACGGGGTAATACTATGGATTCGCGAATGTCGGCTTCTTCAATCACAGCAAGGGATATGACCAAGATAGCGCTCTGCGTGGCGTTCTGCTGCGTGACGGCGTATATCTCCTTCCCGCTGCCGTTCACGCCGGGCATGGTCACGGCGCTGACGCTGGCACTCGGTGTCACGGCCTTCGTGCTGCCGCCAAAGCAGACGTTCCTGGCGCTCTTCCTCTACGTCCTGCTCGGCTGCATCGGCCTGCCGGTCTTTGTCGGCGGCACGGCCGGCTTCGGCAAGCTGTTCGGCCCGACGGGCGGCTACATCTTTGCTTGGCTTGTCGTCTACCCGATCATCAGCGCGCTCAAGGGGGCGAGACCGAACTTCAAGCGCTATGCGCTCGTCGACATCGTCATCGGCATCCCGCTGACGTATGCCGGCGGCCTGATCTCGATGATGCTCGTCATGGACGTCAGCCTCGAGGCAGCGCTTGTCATGGCGGTGCTGCCCTACATCCCGGGCGATATCATCAAGTGCTTGATGGCGGCCTTCCTCGGCGTCAAGGTCAACGAGGCGCTGGCACATAATCGATGAGAGACGTATTCATCGCGGCGGGGCTGCGCACGCCCATCGCGCATCGCGGCTTTGAAGGATCATAATTCCCGTTTTCATCGTATGCCATTTTCAGAGATTCCAATGTATAAGGGTCATTAGCGAATGAACCGATCTTTTGGTCTTCTTCCCAACTCGGCTTATCAGAGAGATATTTACCGGTTGAACGATAAGATTCCCGGACTGTTTCGGCATAGGCTGCCCCG
>OHBJ01001119.1_pt1 | contig 18335 bp, 20 predicted proteins | sample 1577241 | NCBI WGS metagenome assembly OHBJ01 (sample SAMEA3541594, study PRJEB24748) | human gut metagenome | biome: human gut; feature: human-associated habitat; material: faeces | place: China | collected 2012 | reverse complement strand
CGCCCGCAGGGCGTTCCGGCGCAGCCGGAACCGGCGGCGGAGCCGCCGAGACCGCCCAAGGGGCGGTCTGCCCTGCGGGCTTATATGCATCCGGCGACCCGCATTTTCAGCCATAATTATACCACATATTTGCCCACTATGGCAACGCCCCCTTCATTGACAGTCATGCCGCAAAATGATAAGATAGATGCGGAATATTATCTGCAAATGAAGGAGGCAATTTTGCCATGTCTTTCCGCGATTCCTTTTATTTTGTGCTGATGGAGGTGCACAATGGGCGTCCCATCAGCGTAAAAACCTGCTTTAAGGGGCAGCACGGCGATCTGACCGATCTTTCACGCACCGTCTGCCGCTGCCAGCGCCAGCCGGACGGCACTTTGGCGCCGGAGTACGGCTTTGACAGCGAGAAAAATGCCAACTGCTTCACTGACTCGATGACGCCCCGTGAGAGGCTGATTATTCTGGGCGGCGGGCATATTGCCGTGCCCCTGTGCGAATTTGCCGCCCGTTGCGATTTTGCTGTGACGGTAGTGGACGACCGTATGGATTTTGCTAATGAGAGCCGATTCCCGCTGGCACAGCAGGTCACCTGTGACAGCTTTGAAAATGCCATCGAGAAGCTGCGCATTACCGCCTATGACTTTGTAGTGGTCATCACACGCGGACACCGTCACGATGCCAATTGCCTGCGTGCGCTCTTTAAGCAGCGGGAACCTGCCTATCTGGGCATGATCGGTTCCCGCCGGCGGGTACGGGGACTTTTGGAGATGCTGAAGGAGGAGGGACTGGACGAGGAGCGTCTGGGGAAAATCTGTACCCCGATCGGACTTGCCATCGGCGCTGTGTCTCCGGCGGAGATTGCCGTTTCCATTCTCTCTCAGGTGATTGAGTACAAACGGCTGCACGGCGGCGGCAACCGTGCCATCAACACCTCCGACTTTGACTTGACAGTGGCGGAGCAATTGATGAAGGTGCAGGAGCCGGTGGCGCTGGTTACGGTCATTGAGACCAAGGGCTCGACCCCGCGCGGCATGGGCGCCATGATGTATGTTTACCCCGATGGACGCATCGTGGGCAGTATCGGCGGCGGGTGCAGCGAGGCGGCGATCCTGCGGGACGCTTTGGATATTATCGGTACCAGTACCTATCGCGTCATTGACATTGATATGACCGGCGATGTGGCGGAAAGCGAAGGCATGGTGTGCGGCGGCACAATGAAGGTTCTGGTAGAGGACATTCCGCTGGACGTTTACGACGACTGACAACTGCGTAATACAAAAATTTCCCGAGAGACTGTTGCGTTTCTCGGGATTTTTTGTGGGGAGAAATGGAAGAAGGCGCCGCCTTACTTAAAAGACGAGCTGCACCAGCAGCATATAGCATATGGTGCCGCCGGCGATGGAAAGCAGCATCTGGTGCTTCCACAGGTGCAGCCCCACAGTGACGGCAATGCCGATGAGCTCCGGCAGGCCGTAGCTGTACTGTAAGGGGGCGATATTGCGCAGGCAATACACTACCAGCATGGCAAAAATGGCGCCGGGCAGTACCTTGCCGAGGTACCGGATATACTTTGGCGTGGGGCGGCGGGCGCTGAATACCGCAAAGGGCAAAAAGCGGGTGAGCATGGTGGCTGCCACGCACATGGCAACGGTGATGATCTGCTGGGCGAGGGTCACGGGACAGTCACCTCCTTTTTTTCTCCAGCGGGCGGCGCAGGGCGGAAAGAGCCGCCAGAATGCAGACCATGGTGGGGATCAGGAAGTTATCCGCGCCGAAGAGGAGCAGGCAACCGACACTGGCGAGGAGTCCCACCCATTCGCTGGTATGGCGCTTTTCCTTGAGCCACTGCTCCATGAAGATGACAACGAACATGGCGGTCATGACAAAATCCAGTCCCTCGGTATTGAAGCGGATCAGGCTGCCCAACACGCCGCCCAGGGTGGCGCTGCCCGCCCAGTAGAACTGATTGAGCAGTGTGACGAAGAAGTAGAACCAGCCGCTGTCGATACCCTCGGGAATTTGGGCGGTGTAGTTAATGCTGAAGGTCTCATCGCACATACCAAAGATGAGGTAGGGCTTTTTCCAGCCCAGTCCCTTGAATTTATCCAGCATGGAGATGCCATAAAAGAGGTGGCGTGCCTGTATCATCAGTGCCATCAAAAAGCATTGCAGCGGGGCGTAGGGCGCCAGCAGCATACTGACGGCGACAAATTCCAGACTGCCGCCGTAAATGGTAAGGCTCATCAACAGGGGATACCAAAAGCTGAAACCGGAGACATTCATATAAATGCCGTAGGTCATGCCCAGAAAGCAGAACCCCGCAAAGATGGGAATGGTGTAGGGAAATGCCGCACGGAATGCGGCGGCAATGGCTTGTCCCCCGACTGGCGCGCCGGTGGGAGGATTGGTGACGGGTGTGGCTGTGAGAGAGTTGTGCATAGAGATAAATTCCTCGTGAAAATTACTGTGCCGCTATTTTAACACTGCGACGGTAGAGTTTCAAGAGGGGGACGGGAAGAAGGGGTAAGGCAGGGGGAACATTTTGAGGGGGAAAAAGGAAAGACCCGCAGGGTCGCAGGGGTACCCCTGCGCAGCGGCGAAGCCGCCGAAACCGTCCGAAGGACGGTTTACCCTGCGGGTCGTATGTGCGGTGGGCAGGAATCAGTAGAGGAACTGTCGGAGCACCAGCACCATGATGACGCCTGCCATCAGGGCGGGCATGGCGGCAAGTCGCTCTCTGCCGCCCGCTTCGGCGGGGATCAGCTCTTCGCAGCTAATGGTGATCATCAGCCCTGCAATGCAGGCGGTGACCATGCCCATGGTGTAGGCGGGGACGTCGCGCCACAGCCACCTGCCCAAGGCATAGCCCAACAGGGTGGGAAGGCAGGTGGAGAGGGAGAGCCAGAACGCGCGGCGGCGATCATGGGTGGCATAGCGGTAGGGGGCGGCGGTGCAGATCCCCTCCGGTATATCGTGGGTGGCGATGGCAATGGCGATGAGCAGCATGGAGCGGCTTTCACTGCCTGCGGCCATGGCGATGCCCTCCGGCAGGTTGTGCAGCATGATGGCTGCGACCATGAGCATGGCGGTACGGCGGGCATTACCGCTGCCGCCGATCGTCGGCTGGGGCAGCAGGCAGTGCAGAGCCAACACCCCGAACACACCTACAGCAAGCCCTGCGGCACAGCCGGCATGGGAACAGGCGGCAAGGCTTTCGGGGAGTAGCTCCAGAAAGGAGAGGGAGAGCATGGTGCCGGCGGCAAATGCGAGCAGGCGGCGGAGCAGTTCTGCCCGACCGGGGAGCAGAACCCCGATGGCGGAGCCGATAAGCGGTCCGAGGACGGCGACGACCGGAACCCAAAGCGTTTCCTGCATGACAAGCCCCCTTTTTTGACATATATATGAGCCACAGGGGAAAATGATGTGGCATTCGGATAGAAACTCTGATATAATTAGAATAGACTTATAGAAAAAGGAGAGACACGATATGCAGAAACCGGCACTGGTCATTATGGCGGCAGGTTTGGGCAGCCGCTACGGCGGACTGAAGCAGGCGGAACCGGTAGGTCACCACGGGGAACTGATCATTGATTATTCCATTCACGATGCGATGAAAGCAGGCTTCGGTCGGGTCATCTGCATCATTAAGCCGGAAAACCGAGAGATTTTTGAGGAGCGGATCGGGCGGCGGCACACCGAGGCGAAGATAGAATATGCCTACCAGCGTATGACCGATCTGCCGGAGGGCTATACCATTCCGGAGGGACGGCAGAAGCCGTGGGGTACCGCCCACGCGGTGATGTGCTGCGCCGATATGCTGCGGGAGCCTTTTGCGGTCATCAATGCCGACGACTACTATGGCCCCGAGCCGTTTGAGGAGCTGTACGGCTTTTTGACCGCACCGCACGAGGAAAACGGGAAATTGCAGCTGTGCATGGCGGGCTATCGGCTGGTAAACACCCTCTCTGATAAGGGAACGGTGGCGCGCGGTGTCTGCACCGTAGATGAAAACGGTAAGCTGACCGACATAGACGAGCGGCTGAAGATAGGTTGGACGGCAGACGGGCGCATTACCGATGTGAGCCGTGAGGTAGAGGTAGAGTACGCGCCGCAGACCCCGGTTTCGATGAACTGCTGGGGCTGCCCGCCGGAGCTGATGAAAGAATTCGCGCCGCGGTTTGTGCACTTCCTGAATACGATGAAAGACCCACTGAAGAGCGAATTCCTGCTGCCGGAGATAATAGGCGATCTGCTGCACGAGGGGCGTGCCGAGGTGACGGTTCTGCCCGTCCACAACAAGTGGTATGGGGTGACTTATCGGGAGGACCACGAAAAGGTGGCAGCTGCGATGGCAGAACTAACTGCCCAGGGACTTTATCCGGAGGTTCTAAAGTAATACATAGTGGGGCAGCCGGCGGCTGTCCCCATTTTGCACCTTGGCGGAGACGGGGGCTTTGCCGAATTCTGGATTGAAAATCTGAACCTGCAGTAGCGCCCGCAGGGCGCTCCGGCGTAGCCGGAGCCGGCGTCGGAACGCCGCCGAAGCCGCCTACGGCGGCTTGCCCTGCGGGCGTGGTGGGAATTATTGCGGAAAGCTTGCCTGCGGGGAGAATTGACGGTACAAGGGGTAGGGAACTATAATGGAGCGGGAAAGGAGAAATGGTGATGCAGACAAGAGAGGACGCGGTGGCGGCGTGTATGACGCTGGGCGGCTGTTATGAGGACTACCCCTTTGACGACCCGAACTGGACGGTAATGCGGCACTGCGGCAGTCGGCACAGCTTTGCGCTCATCTTTGAGCGGGAGGGCAGGATATGGGTGAATGTCAAGGCGGAGCCGATGTGGGGTGAGCACTGGCGGCGCACCTATCCGGCAGTGGTGCAGGGATACCACATGAACAAGCGGCACTGGATCAGCATTATACTGGACGGCAGCATGACCGATGAGGAGATCCTGCCGCTGATAGCGGAAAGCTGGGCGCTGACGGCACCGAAAGGCAAACTTGGGAAGGTAAAATGAAGCAGCTTTTGATAAAACAAAAAAAAGATCCGGTATTGGCGGCATCGCTGGTGCTGGCGGTTGCTTCCGCTTTTTGGGTAAAGCCCACGGCGGCGTATATCGGGTATATTGACTGGCGGGTGCTGGCACTGCTGGCGGCGCTGATGCTGGTGGTGGCAGCACTGGGACAAGCCGGTTTATTTGACGCAGTAACGGCGGCGCTGCTGCGACGGGTAAGGGACACCCGATGGCTGGCGGCAGTACTGGTGGGAATATGCTTTTTTGCGGCAATGCTGCTGACCAACGATGTAGTGCTGATCACTTTTGTGCCGCTGACGCTGATGCTTACTGCCGGTACCGGTGCGGAACCACTGACCATTCCCATCATAGTGCTGCAGACGGTGGCGGCAAACCTGGGCAGCGCCATGACGCCGCTGGGCAACCCGCAGAACCTGTATCTCTATTCCCTTTCCGGCATGGGACTGGGAGAATTCCTACGGGTGATGGCACCGGTGGCAGGGCTTTCTTTGGTATTGTTGGGCGCGGCAGTGCTGTGCCTGCCCCAAAAGCCGTTGGGTGCGGCGAATATTCATCTAAACCGCCCCGATCGGCGGGGACTGCTGCTGTGGAGCGTGCTGTTCCTTGTGTGCCTACTGGCGGTGCTGCGGCTGCTGCACTACGGCATTGCGCTGGGGCTGGCGGTGCTGACGGCGCTGCTGACCGACCGCACCCTGCTGCGAAAAGTGGATTACAGCCTGCTGCTGACCTTCTTGTGTTTCTTTATTTTTGTGGGAAATATGAAGGCGCTGCCCGCGGTGAGTGAAATGCTTTCCGGCTTGGTGGACGGGCGGGAAATGACGATGGGAATCCTGCTTAGTCAGATCATCAGCAATGTACCCGCGGCAATGCTGCTTTCCGGCTTTACTGCCGATTACCCGTCACTGCTGCTGGGGGTAAACCTTGGTGGGCTGGGGACGCTGATCGCTTCGATGGCAAGCCTGATCTCCTACAAGCAGTACGCTGCCAGCAAGGGCGCACAAACCGGAAAATATATGGCGATATTCACCATAGTAAATGTGATGATGTTGGCGCTGCTGTGGGGAGCCGCGACACTGATCTATCACTGAAACGGGAGCGACATACGTGCTTCCGCGGCACTTCGCACAGGAAAGAAGAAATATAACAAAAATGATATAAAATGAGACAAAAAATCGATATCAGGCGTATTGAAAGAAACTGCATTATGGAATAATGTGGGCAAGATTTTAGTACTGTTGATAAGAAATATCGATATAAACAAGTTAATATTACTAAACATTAACGGCAAATATGCACATTTTGCACAAACGGGGCACCGGGTTATATCTTTTTTGGAACAGAGGTAGACTTTTTTGGGATATCCCTATTCTATATGTATGTGTTATAGTTTGCAGGCTGGTAGCTGCCATACGGCGGCTGAAACAGCAAAGCTGACACAGTACATAGGAAAAGGGGTATAGAGAGTATGGAAGCGATTGCTGCCATTGTGATCTTTGTATTGATGTTTGCATTGATCATTCTGGATAAGATACCGCGGCACTGGATCACACTGGGGTGCGCCGCGGCAACACTCATTATTGTGTTTGGTATCTGCATGAAAAGCCCGCAGGCGATTATGGAGACGCTGAACCTGAAATCGATCGTTACCGGCGCTTTTTGGATCAGCTCCGGCGAAAGCAGCTCCAGTGGTATCAACTGGGAAACGATCATATTTGTTGCCGGCATGATGGTGATGGTGGAGGGTATGGCGAAGGCAGGCTTTTTCCGCTGGCTGTGTTTGACCATTGCCAAAGCGGTTCACTACAAGGTGCTGTCCATTCTGGTGACCTTTATGGTGATGAGCGCTGTGCTTGCCATGTTTATCGACAGCATTACCGTTATTCTGTTTTTAGCTGCGGTAACGGTGGAGCTTTCTCAGCTTCTCAAATTTGATCCGGTGCCGATGGTGCTGGCAGAAATCTTTTGTGCCAATCTTGGCGGTTCCGCAACAATGTGCGGTGACCCGCCCAACATCATTGTGGGGACTGCGCTGGGATACAGTTTTTCGGACTTCATTACCAATACCGGCGTAGTTGCCGGCGTGGCGCTGATCGTAAGCGTAATCTTTTATGTGTTGGCATACCGCAGGGAACTGACTGCATCCGCAGCGGCGGCAAACGGATTAACGGTGCATTATCCCGATCCGGGCGAAGCCATCACCGATAAAAAGGAATTTGTGATGAGCTGTATCATCTTTCTGTGTGCGGTGGTGCTTCTGGTGAGCCATGCACAGACCCACCTGACGGTGGCTTTCATTGGGGTGGCGATTACCCTGCTGACGCTTATCTGCTTTGCCAAGGACGCTAAGGAAATTATCTGCGGTGTGGACTACCAGACACTGCTGTTCTTTATCGGGCTGTTTGTAGTGGTCGGCGGTCTGGAGCAGACCGGTGTGCTGGTGATGATTGCGGAATTCATTGGCAAGCTGTGCGGCGGCAATATTCTGGCAATGGTGTACATCGTGCTGTGGATTTCCGCGGTGGCAAGCTCGGTGGTTGACAATATTCCGTTTGCTGCTACAATGGTACCTGTTATCAAGACGCTGGCGGCAACCACCGGCGCAGACCTTTCCACCCTGGCATGGGGGCTTTCCATCGGTACCGATATCGGCGGCAGCGCCACTCCCATCGGCGCTTCTGCCAATGTGGTGGGAACCTCGGTCGTCTCTAAGGCGGGTCACCCGGTAAGCTGGGGGCGCTACTGTAAGACGGCGATTCCCGCAACGGTCATTGTGCTGGGCATTGCCATGGTGATTATCCGGCTAAGATATTTTTAATACATGAGGGAGAACAGTATGGAAAACGATAAACAGGTCATTATCACCATCGGACGGGAATACGGCTCCGGCGGGCATTTGATTGCCGATATGCTGGGGGAAAAGTACGGGCTGCCGGTGTATGACAGCACCATCATTGAGACCATTGCAGAGGAAAAGGGGTTGGATCTTTCCAAGCTGAAGCATTTTGATGAAAAGCCCCGCAACCGGCTGTTCACCCGCTCCATTGACGGATACAGCAACTCTCCGGAGGACGTTACCGCCTACATGGAATTTGACTTCCTGCGGGAAAAGGCAAAGGTGGGGGAGAGCTTTATTGTTGTAGGACGCTGCGGAAGCTCAATTCTAAAGGGCTACAAGGGCGTGATGAGTTTTTTTGTTACCGCCGATATGCCGGAGAAGATTCAACGGGTGGCGACGGAATTTCATGTTTCCAACGAAGATGCAGAAGTGATGATCCAAAAGAACAACAAAAGCCGCAAGCTGTATCATAACTTTTACTGCAAAGAAAAGTGGGGCGACAGCCGCTACTACGAATTGACCATTAATACCTCCAAAATCGGCTATGAGAAAGCCGCCGAGGTCATTGACTTTTACATTCAAAAGCGTCTGATGAGTTGAGCTTCATAATAACGAATAATAGAAAAAGACCTCCGATCCTGACTTGAGACCGGAGGTCTTTGAATATTAGAGCGATCAGTTGCGGTAGGCGGGATTGAAAGCATAGAAGTTGCGGGAATCAAGATCATCCTGAACCATACGGAGGGCTTCGCCAAATCTTTGATAATGGACTATTTCCCGTTCCCGCAGGAAACGAATGGGGGTGATGACATCGGGGTCATCGACCAGCCGCAGGATATTATCATAGGTGGTGCGCGCCTTTTGCTCGGCAGCCATATCTTCGGTAAGGTCGGTGATGGGGTCACCGGTGGACTGGAAGGTAGAAGCTGAGAACGGCATACCGCTTGCCGCCTGCGGCCAAATGCCGGTGGTGTGATCCACAAAATAGGGTGCAAAACCGGAATTCTTGATCTCCTCGATGGAGAGGTTTTTGGTAAGCTGATGGACGATGGCGCCGATCATCTCCAAGTGCGCCAGCTCTTCGGTACCGATATCGTTGAGGAGACCGGCGACCCGACGGTTGGGCATAGCAAACTTTTGCGAAAGATAGCGCAGGCTGGCACCCAATTCGCCGTCCGGTCCGCCGTACTGCGAGATGATGACCTGTGCTGCCTTGGCATTGGGACGCTTGATGTTAACCGGAAATTCTAATATCTTATCGTAGCTCCACATATTCAACCCTCCCACGGCCATGGGGTGCAGCCCCAGCTCCAATTTCGACTGCCGGCAGCGGCACAGGGAGTCAGCGGAGCCACCTCATTATAGGCGGCGCGGGCGGCTTCCCGCATTTCGCATGCCTTGACATAGAAGGCTGCCGCCTCCTGACAGTCGGGGTGCGTATCCAGATAAAGCCGGCAATCCAGTGCCGTGAAGGTATGCCGCTGCACCTCGCGAGTCATGCTGCAGAGATTACTTTCAGCCACGGTTAGCCCCCCTTTCACATGAACAGCCGGTGAATGGCAGATCCAACGCAGGGAACAGTGTCCCGCGGCAGAGCGCCTTTTCGGGATCATAGACCTCGCCCCAACGCTGCCATGGGACATAAGCCATGGCGATGGGGTATTCGCTGTCGATAGCACGGCGGGCTCGGTTCATGCCGGAGGGCATATAGCCCGGCTGAGCACCCATGCAGCCGCCGTTATTACAATATCTCATCATGTCACTCCTTTCGGGAAAGGTTCAATGCCATATTACGCGTAAAACCGGCTGGGGTGAATCGGTGGTAATTGCATTGAAAAGGGGCGCGAAAGATGCTATAATATTTGCCGGACAGGAAAAAACAGAAAAACCGGCGGGAACTGCCGGAGCAAAAGGAAGAAAAACATGACAACATTCTACAGCGAACTGCCGATCCGTGAGGAGCTGAAAAAGGCGATAGCGGAAATGGGCTTTACCGAAATGACTGAGATCCAGCAGAAGGCAATTCCGGAACTGCTGGCGGGCAGAGAGGTCATTGCCAAAGCACCCACCGGCACCGGCAAGACCTGCGCCTTCGGCGTGCCGATGGTGGAACGGATCCGGTCGGAGAAGGGCTATGTACAGGGGGTTATTCTTTGCCCGACCAGAGAGCTTTGCCTGCAGATCACCGAGGAACTGACAAAGCTGGGAAAATATATCCCATCCTTTTCCGTGGTGGCTGTATATGGCGGACAGTCCATGCAGCCACAGATCAACGCACTGAAGAAGAATCCGCAGATTGTGGTGGCAACTCCCGGACGGCTGATGGATCATATGCGCCGCCGCAATGTCGCCATCGACCGCACCGAGATGATCGTGCTGGACGAGGCGGACGAGATGCTGGATATGGGCTTTTACCAAGATGTGCGGTGGATACTGGATCGTGTGCCCCGAACCAAGCAGATGTCGATGTTTTCTGCGACCATTTCCCGCGAGGTTATGGATATCGGCTGGCTGTACCAGCTTGACCCTGTGGAGCTGGTGGTGGAGCCGGTGGCAGAAAGCAAGCCGCGAATCACCCAGTACTGCATCAAATGCAGCGGACGGGAGCGCATTGAAACCCTGATTGCTCTTTTGAAGCGAGAGGAATACCGCCGCAGCATGGTGTTTTGCAATACCAAGTACGGCACTGTCAGTCTGGTGACCCATTTGGAGAAGGCCGGGCTGCGTGCCAAGTGCTTGAACGGAGACATGGAGCAGGCGGCACGCAACCGTATTATGGGGGCATACCGCAACAACGAGTTTGATGTGCTGGTTGCTACCGATGTAGCGGCGCGCGGCATTGATGTGGAGCAGGTGGACGCTGCCTTTAACTACGAGATTCCCAATGAAAACGAGTACTATCTGCATCGCATCGGCAGGACGGGACGCGCCGGCAGAGAGGGCGTTTCCTTTGTGTTTTACAGTGAGAACGAGCGCCAAAGGCTCAAGACGATCCTCAAGTACTCCGGCAACAGCTACCACCCCATTAAGATGAACGAGGACGGCAGCTTTACCGAATGTGAGCTGTAAGGGGGCGCTGTCATGGCGGATGGAACCCGAAAAGCAGGCGGGAACTGCGAATTTTGCGCGCACTATGAATACGATGACGAAATGGACTGCTATGTGTGTGAAATGAATTTGGACGAGGACGAGATGGTGCTGTTTTTGCAGCGCCGCAACGATGCCTGCCCTTACTTCAGCTTTAGCGATGATTACAAGCTGGCGGGACGCCAGTAAAGAAAAGGCTGCCGCAGAGAACCGGTCAAGGGTTCCTATGGCAGCCTTTTTGGTTATTCCTCCGGTGGTGTGCTTTCTCCGGTTTCCAGTCGTTCCAGCATCTGACGGATCCGGCGGGATGCCTCCCAGGTATCATCGCAGCTTTGCACATAGCCTACGATACGCTCCTGTGCGGCGGGGGACAATGCGGAAAAGGCGGCAAGCGCCTGAGGGTGACCGGCAAGCTGCTGATCCCACTGCTGATCGAAATAGCTGTTCATAGAAAAGACCTCCCCAAAACGGATTTCATGACAGGCGGCGAGAGAAAAGCGGTACGACGCACGGTATACTGCATTCCGGGAATGCGGGCAGACGCCGATCCGCCCTGTGGCATCTGGTATAGTTAGTATGCGCAGCAATACAGATATTACTTGTTGGCAGATGGGAAAGGCTATGCTATAATAAAGCGAAAAAACAGACAATAAAGGGATTTTATGGAAAATGAAATAAATGGAAGTGATAAAATGACGATAACCGAACCGCGTCCCGAAGCAAAGCCGAGCCTGACCGAAGAATCGGAGGCGGAGGAGAGCGCTTCGACGGAGGAGGACGCAAAGCATCCTGCATCCGCCAATAAAATGCTGTGGGCGGCATGGCGGGGCATGTGGTTTTTCCCTGCTGCAGTTTTGTGGTTGGAGCTGATCCTGCGGATCTCTACGATCGGCATTGACTACCCCAAGGGGCTTTTGTACACCCTTGGCTTTTCGCTTGCGGCAGGGTTGCTGCTTGCGCTTTTGGGCAAGGCATTTTCGCCCAAGGCGGGGCGCATGATTGTAACTGTCCTGTGGGTGGTGCTCAGCATCTTCTACATGGGGCAGGTGGTGTATTATGCCATCTTCAAGGTGTATTTTACACTGTTTTCGGTGGGCGGCGCAGGGCAGGTGGCGCAGTTCTCCAGCGTTATTTTTTCAACCATATTACAGTGCTGGTGGGCGCTGTTGCTGATGCTGGTACCGCTGGTACTGCTGATCTGGCAGGGGAAAAAGCGTGTGGAATGGGGGCATGGACAGTGGAAAGAGCTGCTGGCTCCCCTTATTGCGGCACTGGTGCTGCAAATGGCGACGACCGGCTGTGCCCTTTTGGATACCGGCGGGGCAATGAGCGTCAGCCGCCTTTACACCACTGATTTCATCAGCAACCTTTCGGTCAGCCGTTTCGGGCTGCTTACCACCTTTCGTATCGAGGCACGCAATGCATGGCTTGGCCCCATGCCGGCAGTGACAACCGGTAACGAGCAGGAGCCTGAGCCGGAGCCCGAGCCGGAGCCGGAGAAAGAAAAGCAGGTAATGGATATTGACTTTACCGCACTGGCAGAAGCGACCGGCGATGCCCAGTTAGCGGAAATGTACCGCTATTTTGCCAAGACTGTACCCGGCACGGAAAATGACTATACCGGCTATTTCAAGGGGAAAAATCTCATCTTTCTTACCTGCGAAAGCCTGTGGAAATATGCCATCGATCCAAACCTGACGCCCAATCTTTACAAGCTGTGGAACGAGGGCTTCCAGTTTACCAATTTCTATAATCCCATTTGGGGCGTCAGCACGCTGGACGGCGAATATGTGAACCTTTTGGGGCTGATCCCCGTCACCGGCACGTGGAGCATGACCGAATCCGCCACAAACTGGCTGCCGTTCTCTTTCGGTAACCAGTTCCGGGCAATGGGCTACACCACCCGTGCCTACCATGACCACACCTATACCTATTATTCCCGCAATAAATCCCACCCGAACCTTGGCTACGACTATAAGGGCGTGGGAAACGGGCTGAATATTAAGGTCATGTGGCCGGAATCCGATGTGGATATGATGAACGCAACGCTGGATACCGTTTTGGCTGATGAGCATTTTATGACCTATTATCTGACAGTCAGCGGGCATCTGGAGTACAACTTCTTCGGCAATTGCATGGCAATGCGCAACGAGGAGGCGGTCGCCGAGCTTGACCTGCCGGAGGCGGCGCGCGCCTACCTTGCCTGCAATATCGAGCTGGATAAAGCCATCGGCGTGCTGCTGCAAAAGCTGGAAGAGACCGGACATGATAAGGATACCGTTATTATGCTGGCGCCCGACCATTACCCCTACGGCTTGGACAGCGAATCCTTAAACGCACTGGCGGGCAAGGAGTTGGATCAGTTCAGCATGTACCAAAGCTGCTTTCTCATCTGGAGCGCCGATATGGAGAATCCGATTGTCATTGATAAGCCCGTTTCCAGTCTGGATATCCTGCCGACGGTCAGCAACCTCTTTGACCTCGAATACGATTCCCGCCTGATGATGGGTACCGATATGCTGAGCGATACCCAGTCTCCGGTCATCTTTCAGGACCATAGCTGGCTGACTGCCTACGGACGTTACAATGCCGCCGCCGACCATTATACGCCGATAATAGCTACCGGCAGCGATGACTACTATGTCAGCAGCATCAACCGGCAGGTAGACCAGAAATTCACCTACTCCAAGCTCATTCTGCGAAAGGATTTCTTCCGCCACCTGTGGGACGATGCCGGACTGTGGCAGACCGAAGAGCCGAAGGAAAAACAGGCAGAGCAACCTGTACCCCAAGAAACCCCGTGACCCCTAAGGAGGAACCGCTGAAATGAATAGAAACAATGCCCTGAAAAAGCTGGTGCTTGCAGCGCTTTTTGTTGCGCTGGATCTTTTGTTCACCCGTGTATTCTGCATCTACCTGATGGGCGGCGCAGAGCGTGTCAGCCTGCAGACCCTTGCCAGCGCTGTGTGCGGGTGGGCATTGGGGCCATGGTGGAGCGCCGGCGTGGCTGCCGCCGCCGATCTGCTTGGCTCTGCCATCGGATCCTCCGGGCTGTCGTTTTTTCCGGGCTTTACCCTTACGGCAGCACTGCGGGGGCTGACCTATGGCCTGCTGCTGTACCGCAAACCTGTTACCTTCCCTCGCTGTCTGGGCGCCAGCGCTGCGGTAAGTATCCTGTGGGGGCTGCTGCTCAATTCGCTCTGGCTTTCCTTTTATATGGGCAAGAATTTTTGGGCATGGACAGTTGCCAAAGCACCGATGAAGCTTTTGCTGGTACCGGTATTTGCCTATCTGATCTATCTGACGCTGAAGGGGCTGCAAAAAAGCGGACTGCCGGAACATCTGTGATAAAACACACCCGTCCTTCTCCAAGACCGGAGAAAGACGGGTGTGTTTGTTTATGCAAGCCGGTGTGAGGCTTTGAGCATCGGTGCAAAAGGCGCTATTGCCTACTGTCCTTGTCCCGATGTGAAAGCTCCACCCGATAACCGAGGCTTTTCAGATAGCCGGTCAACAGGCAGGCAATAGCAACGCTGCGGTGCCGTCCGCCGGTGCAGCCCACGGCAATCACCAGCTGACTTTTGCCCTCCCGCTGATAAAGCGGTATGGAGAAGGCTAAAAGCTCCTCCAGCTTTTGCAGTATTTCGCGGCTTTCGGGGGCGTCCATCACATAATCACGCACAGGAGCTTCGGTGCCGTCGTGTTCCTTCAGCTCCGGCACATAATAGGGGTTAGGCAGGAACCGCACATCAAATACAAGGTCGGCATCCTGCGGCAGCCCATTGCGGAAACCAAAGGATTGGCAGCAGATGAGCATGGGGGCGGTATCTCCCTCAAAGATGGTTACGATGCGCCCACGCAGTTGGCTGGGAGAGAGCGCAGTGGTATCGATGGTGTAGTCGGCGCTTTGTCGGATCGGCTCCAGCAGGCGGCGTTCTTCACGAATGGCGTCCTCCAAACAGCCGTCACATTCGTCCAGCAGGGGGTGACGACGGCGGGTCTCCTTGTAGCGGCGCAGCAGTACACTGTCGCTTGCCTCCAGAAAAAGAATGCGGTAGGGAATATGGCGGGCGCGCAGCTCCTTTAGTGCATCGGGCAGCTCACGGAACATCTTTCCGCTGCGGGAATCCATCACAATGGCGGTGCGCCCGTGATGGGCGGCAGGGGAGTAGCACAGATCGGCAAAGCCGCCCAACAAAGCGGGTGGGATATTATCGACGCAGTAAAAGCCGATGTCCTCCAGTGCGTTGATCACGCGGGTCTTTCCCGCTCCGGATTGACCGGTCACGATAAGCAGCTCCATGGAACCTCCTTGAGGACGAAAAATGACGATTTCCATATAAATTATACAAGGAAGGCGCTCCGCTTGCAAGCCGGCAAAGGGAGGATTTTTTGCAGAGTATATGATTATCCGGCTGACAGTTTCCCTATACTTCCTCTAATTGAGAAAAAGGAGGGGAGAAGCATGAGAATTCTTTACATTGACCAACACGCGGCACAGCCATCGATGGGCGGAGACTGCCGTGCAGTACAGCTGGCGCAGGTGTGGCAGAAAAGCGGCGATGAGGTGACAATCGTAACAGCGGGGAACAACTGCCGACCGGACAGGGGATCTGACCGGCAGACAGATATGGAGGAACGGCAGACGGAGGGAATCCGTTTTTGCCTGCTGATTGTGCCGACTGATGACCGCGGTTTGGGGGAATACCGAAAAAATGTGCAAGCATTCCTTCGACGGCTGTATGCGAATGCCGCCAAACTGGCAGAACGGTATCGTCCCGAACTGGTAATTGCGGCAGACGGTTACCCATATGACTTTTTCTGTGCCCGGCGCATTGCCAGACTTGCGCAGGGTAAGACGGTATTTGAGCTGCGGACGCCGTGGGCGGAGCAGCGGCGTGAGCAGTACCCTGTCGAGGACAGTCGGCTGGATCGGCGCATTGCGGAATACGCCATGGGCAGTGCCCTGCGCAGCGCAGACGCTGTGGTTTCCTTTTTGCAAAGGGGAAAGGAATACTGCCGGGAAAGGGGGATAAAGCCGGCACGACTTATTACGCTGCCGGTGCCTGCCCCGTCGCAGGCAGTACCGGAGGCGCTGCGGGAGGAGGATCAAGCGGCACTATTTGCTCTGAGGGAAAAATACCCCGTAATCGCAGTATATGCGGGGCGGCTGAGCGCCCGCCGTCTGCCGGAACTGCTGGCGGGCGCTGCGGGCGGTTTGCAGGAACAGGGTGTTGCGGCGGTCATAGCGGGCAACGGCGGCTACAAACAGATTCTGCGCCGCATGGTGCGGGAAAACGGTTGGGAGAATGTACTGCTTTTAGACACCCAAAGTGAACAAAGACAGCTTGTCCTTTATCAGTCAGCAGATCTTCTTTACTATGGCGATGACAGGCGGTGTAACGCCGAATACGGCAGCTACGAGCCCTTTTTGCTGCGCTTGATGCAGAGTGGGAAACCAATATTGACGGTAACGCACGGCGCCAATAATGCTGCCGTGGAGGCAAACTGTGCCCTGCCTGCAGGGGAGGTAAGCCAACGCGGTGTGGAAAAAGAGCTACTGCGGTTTATCAGCATGACTGAACAGGACCGTGCGGCGCTGGGGCGTCATGCCGCAGATGCTGTCCGGACAACCCATGCGGTGGCGCAGGTGGCGCAGGACTACCGCAGCGCTCTTTTACGCCTATGGGTATGAAGAATGAACTTTCCAAAAGGGTGTTGCTGATGCATATCCTGTTGCTGCTGGCATTGTGCGGCGTGCTGCTGCGGGTACTTTGGGTCAGCCGGGGAGAGCAGTATCAGCGGGCGGCAGCCGCACAAAGCAGTTACACCCTTTCAGCAGGAACGATACGAGGAAATATTTATGATAGCCGGCTCTACCCATTGGTCAACGCAGAGACCGAAACGGTACTGGCTGTGAATCCCGTACCGGCAGCGATTACAGTGCTGAGGCAGAGTCTGCCGCCGGAGCAATTTGAGGAGATCTTTCCGCTGCTGCAAAGCGGGCGCCCGCTGTTGATTAAAAGCAGCGTGCCGGTGGAAGGCGATGGGATCACCACCCTTACACTGCCCAAGAGATACGGAAAAAATCAGCTTGCACCCCATATTGTCGGCTATGTAGACGGTGAGGGGCGCGGCGTGTGCGGAATAGAGGCGGGCTGCGAGGACAAGCTGACCCGCTGGGGAGGTACCGTTACGGTGCGCTACACCGTCAATGCTTGGCGGCAGGCGACCGGTGCTGATCCCGTTATCAGTGATCCGGCGAACCGCACGGCAGGCGTTGTTCTCACCATTGATCGAGAGCTGCAGGTGATTGCGGAGCGCGAAGCGGCTGCATTGGGCAGGGGGGCGGTGGTGCTTATGGAAGCCGAGACCGGCGCGATCCGGGCGATGGCAAGCGTACCGGACTATGAGGTAACCGATGTGGCATCGGCGCTTTCTTCGACGGAAAGCCCGTTGATGAACCGGGCAACGGCGGCATGGAATGTTGGTTCCGTTTTTAAGATCTGTGTGGCGGCAGCCGCACTGGAAAACGGTGTGGAGCCGCCGGAGGACTACTGCTGCGAGGGTTACTACCGACTGGGAGACCATTCCTACTTCTGCCATGAGCGGGGCGGTCATGGTACGGTTGGCTTACAGCAGGCGCTGGAGCTTTCCTGCAATCCCTACTTTGTGGAGCTGGGGCAGCGTATCGGTGCGGAGGCGCTGTTGCGAATGGCGCAGCGTATAGGCTTTGGCGGCAGTATGCGGCTGGCAGAGGGGATCTCCTCGGCGGCGGGAACACTTCCCACCTTGGACGAGACCACCGCGGGCGAGCTTGCCAATCTTTCTTTTGGACAGGGGAAGTTGACTGCCACGCCGGTACAGGTAGCGGTATTGCTGGCAGCCGTGGCAAACGGTGGCTGTATGGTACAGCCTTTCCTACAGGCGGGGGATAGCTTTGATGGAAAAACGGTGCAGCCTGCCACGGTCGGTTCACCAATCCGGGTAATGAGTGAGCAAACGGCAAAGACCCTGCGGGAATTGCTGGTCAGCACGGTAGAAAACGGCACCGGCTATCGGGCGGAAAACCGCTACTGCGGCTCCGGCGGTAAGACGGCTTCGGCACAGACGGGGAGATACCGCAATGGCGAAGAGATCGTCCATGCGTGGTTCGGCGGCTTTTTTCCGGCGGAAGAGCCGAAGTATGTTCTGGTGGTGTTTCAAGAGGGCGGAAAAGCCGGGGGACAGACGCCGGCTGCCGTATTCCGGCGCATCAGTGAAGCGGTGTACTGCATTGAGCACCCGCGCCCCATCTCTGAACTGGGGTGAGCAGAAACCCCGCCCCGCCCTACCGCTGCCTGCCGTAGGAATTGGATATTTCTTTCTTCACTGA